>Ga0224527_1000579_pt1 | contig 23614 bp, 14 predicted proteins | sample CBST0metaG_FD_179882 | JGI IMG/M metagenome (GOLD analysis project Ga0224527, IMG submission 179882) | Peat soil microbial communities from Stordalen Mire, Sweden - C.B.S.T0 | ecosystem: Environmental > Terrestrial > Soil > Wetlands > Peat | place: Sweden: Norrbotten County, Stordalen Mire... | reverse complement strand
ATGGCTGGAGGGGTGGCGCAAGGTGACTTGAAGCGCGTGATAGGAACTGGTGCCGATGGAAGACCAGGCGTAGAGCGATGAGAACTGGCTCTGCCAGAACTGGGTGCCGTTGGGGCACCCGTAGTAGCAGTAGAAGTCCAGATCGGCCAGGGCTGTGGTTTCTCCGTAATCATAGCGATAAGGCGCCCACTCATTGTTGTAGATGGCTTGAGTGGCGCTCTCGTTGGGGGAATCGTAGCCCTTCATCTGGGGAAAGACATCCTCGAAGTACTGGATCGTTGGTACGCTCGGCGGGACGCAGCCATTGTCGGAATTGGGATTGCAGCCGCCGTTTTCGTCGGAGATTTTGGAAAGCTGGGCGGCGGCGTGGAAATAATCTCCGCCACCGTTCGGATCAACAAGATTGACGGGCTCGGCAAGGTCGAGTTGCTCGAGCAGATGGCGGCCGAGGCGCCCTACGTAGTTCTCCTCGAAGAGGAAGCCGCCGGGCAGCTCGCGCTGGAAGGAAGCGTCGAAGGCGTAGGCGTAGGGCGTCTTGAGGCGGTTGTCGATGCCCCAGGTAATGGCGAAGTCGCAGCCTGCCTGGGTAGACGGCGTGAAGGGATAGGTGATGGTGGATTGGGAATTGGGAATTGGGACATCCAGCGAGCGGCGGAACCACATGCGGGCCGGAAAAGCGCGGACTGTCTTGAACGGTGTAGGCGTCGGCCGGGCTGGTGACGTTACTGCTGAGTCCAAAGGACCCTTCCTGATCGAAGGAATTCACGATGCCTTGGCCGAAGTGGTCGTAGTACATGCCAGCGCCGACGCGGAAGCTGGTTTTGGGGTTGGGCGCAAAGGCGACCGAGAAGCGAGGAGCGATGTTGGTCTTCTGCTTGGCCCAATAGCCGGGGCGATGGTTGGCTTTTCCGCTGGGCATGAACTGGAGCGGGTCTTCGAAGACCTGGCCCTGTGCGGCAGCCGTTCCCCGGTGGACGAACCAAGCACGGGTGTCAACGGTGGGGGAGATTTGCTGGCCCTTGGATTCATAGGGCGCCTGAAGCAGGGAGTGACGCATGCCGAAGGTCACGGTGATGGTTGGCGTCATGCGCCAGGAATCCTGCAGGAAGTATTCAAATTCATTGGCTTTGAAATGGCGGTTGATGAAAGTTCCATCGGCGTAAAGAGAGCCGCTGGTGGCGCTGGTGACCGAGTAATTGTACTGCTGGGTAGTCTCCGGGACTGCTCCAACGAGGGTGGCGTAGGCGATCTCATAGGAGTTGCTGAAGCCGCCGTTGACCTCAGGGAAGCTGGCGCCGAGCGTGGATGGATCGTTGGGAGCGTTACCCAGCCAGTAGGGGTTGGTGCTGGCGTTGGAGTAGGAGTTGGCGTCGGTGCCGCGATTGTTCTGGATGCCGCGCCAGTTGCCTCCGAAGCTCAGCGTATGCGCTCCCTTGGTCCAGGTGAGACTATCGGTGATGTTCTGGACCGGCACGTCGACGATGGTGGTGAGCGCATGAGATGTGGGCTGATCGAGAAAGCGGAAAACTACCCAATCCGGCTGGCCGGAGCTGACGCCGCGGGTCGAGTAGCCCTGACGGATGTACCCATAACGCAGATCGTTGACGATGTTGGACGTGGGTGTCCACGTGTGGCCCGCAGCCAGTCCTTTGGTGTTGTCTTCCGACCATGTTGCGGGCGGCTGACCGGGCAGGTTTTCCAGGCCGCATGAATTTGGATCTACCAGGCCGGGGCATGAGCCGGACGTGAAGCCGGTTCCCAGGTTGCCGGTATCCTTTTGCAGGTTGGCGCGGAAAAACAGGTGCTGCTTGCCGTTCAGGTTGTAGTCGAGCTTGGCGATGCTGGTGTTGAGAGTTTTGGGCGCGGGCGAGGAAAAGACATAACCCGCATTGTTGACGCCGTCACCCACGGTGTTCAGGATTCCATAGAATCCGCCCGCGCCGACGGGACCGTAGTAACTCTGGACAGCGGCGCTGGGGCCGCAGCCGATGGCGGGATCGCAGCCTACGCCGGAGTTCGAGTTAGGCGCGATGTCGAGGGCCGTCACCTGGGGAGCGGTCAGCCAGTCGGTCGCATTGTTCACGTCCACATAGCCGAGTTCCCCGCTATAGAACTGTTGCGTGGGCAGGGTGCGGGTGACGACGTCGTTGATCGCCTGGCGTTGGCCTTCGTAGTTGGCGAAAAAGAAGAGCCGGTCTTTCTTGATGGGGCCGCCCAGAGCGCCTCCGAAAGTGTTCATGACGTATTTCTGGGGAACATTGGGCCGGCCAAGATAGAGTTCAGTGAACTTGTTGAACCACTGGTTGGCGACAGTGTTCGTCGGGCGATAGTACTCATAAGCCGCGCCATGGAAGCCGTTGGTGCCACTCTTGGTGATGAGGGAGACTTGGGCGCCGGAGCTGCGGCCAGAGTCGGCGGTGCCGTTGGAAGTGGTGACGCGGAATTCTTCGGTTGAATCCAGAGTCGAGCGCAAGACGCCGGTAAAGGCGGTTCCATTGATCTGATCGTTGTCGTCCATGCCGTCGAGCGTGATGTTGCCCTGGTCGGAACGTCCGCCGCTGACCGAACCGCTGCGGCTATCCGAGGTGTTGTTTTCCGCCGCATTGCCGAGGTAAAGCACGCCGGGCTGCAGGGTGAGCAGCGCGATGGGGTCGCGGCCCTCCATGGGCAAGGCCTGAATGGTGGCATTGCCGACCGAGTCGCCCAGCGTGGCGTCGGAGGTGTTGAGGGTCTGGGCGCTGGCGCTGACGTCCACGGTGACCGAACTGGACTCCACCGTGAGCGTGAAGTCGATGGTTGCTGGCTGATTCACCAGCAGTTCGGCGGTCTTGGCCTGGGTTCCAAAGCCCGGGGCCGAGACGGTGATGGTGTAGTGGGCGGGCGGGATCTGCGGAAAGGCGTAGAATCCGGCGCTGTTGGCAGTGGCCGAGAGCATCTGGCCTTTGGCATTGTCCACCAGAGCGACTTGTGCTCCTGGAACGAGTGCGCCGCTCGGGTCTTTGACAACGCCGCGGAGCGAGGTGGTTGCGGTCTGGGCAAATGCGAGGGGTGCGGCGGAAAGGATGGAACAAAGCATCCATCCCCAAAGAATTTTCTTCACGGCTGGTCCTCCAATCATCTGGCCTTGCGCGAGCGATGCGAATGCACCTTGAGTATGTTTCCCGGCGCTCAAACAGGCCCGTTCAGGATTGCGTGGGTCACGTGCCGGGAATACGCTTCCTGAAGAAAAGTTCAATCCGTCGGCATGAACCCTGCTCATGGAGTTTCCACATGAGAGTGATGCAAGAAAAGCGTCACCAGAGACTGGCGCCAACTCCTCCAGGGGCTAAAGCCCCATCGCTCCTGATGCCCTTTCGGCACGACTGAAGTCGTGCCCTGACACAAAGCGGCTCCATGAAACAAGCTCCGGGGCCGAATGGCCATCAACATGGCGTCATCAGGGGATGCGCCAAAGTTGATTTGTCCTTCATCTTGTCCGATGTTCGATCGGGATTCAACGAAAATCGGTATGGCTTCGTTCGAAGAGCACCAGATCCCGCGATGTTCCGGCATCTCGCCGGGCACAACTACTGTTGTTGCTGCATCTGTTGCAAATCAATGAGCTGCATGGCGCGGGCCGGGGGCTCCTGGGCGCGTTCAACCAGTACGCTCCAGTCGTCGGGAATGGGCAGGGTGCGGTCCAGAGCGGGCGGCTCGTCGCTGGCGTCGACATGCACGGCGACATAAAGCTCACTCTCGGTTTTGCCGCGATAGATGCCGTGCGTTGGTGGCACATCCGCATAGTCGCGGCCGACGGCGGTGCGGATGTGGCGATGATGGGCGATGAGGTTGTTGGTGGGGTCGAAGCCCACCCAACCCAGATGCGGCAGCAAAACATCGACCCAGGCGTGGGTGGCGTCCGGCGTGGAGCGGTCGTGGTCTTCGCGGCTGCGGTAGAGATAGCCGGAAACGTAGCGTGCAGGAATGCCGACGTGGCGCACGAGGGCGATCATGGTGTGCGCAAAATCCTGGCAGACCCCTTTGCCGCTGACGATGGCTTCTTCAATGGGCGAGTCGACGCGGGTGGAGCGAGGCACGTATTCGAAGTAGTCAAAGAGTCTTTGATTGAGTTCCCGCACAACCATGAGAGGATCGTCGCGCCGTGTGACACCCATCTGCTTGGCCAGCAGAATGACCGCCGGGGTTTCGACGGCGAAGGTTGAGGGCAGCAACATCTCCCAGTAATCGCCGGCCTCGATGAGGTCGTCGAGTGCGTCCCAGGCGTCGGAAGAGAGGCAGTTGGGCACGTCGGGGAGCACCTGCTGCTCGATGACCGATTCGGCGACGACAACCAGTTGATTGTGTTCGCCGGGAATGTCGAAGTGCTGCACGTTGTTGCCCTGGTGGTCGCGATAGGTGAAGACGCGGCAGCGGGGGCTGACCGAAAGCGAGAAGGTGAGGCAGTGCTGGCTGGAGTCGGAGCGCGGATGCATGCGGGTCTCCATGATGCTCTCGCTGATGGGACGCGTGTAGCGGAAGCGCGTGAGATGGCGGATGGAATAAAAATTCATGCTCGACTCCGGTTGAACTTTGATGGCACGACCTCGTGAATTCTTGCTTCCCTGGCAAACTTCCCAGGTCACCAAATGCGAGGGACCTGGGGCACCCATTTTTCCATCAGGGCTTCGAAACCATGCAGTTACGCGGCTAAACGGCCAGCGCGGACTGGACGGAGTAATGGACGTAATAGTGGTAGATGAGTTCGTGAATACGCATGCATTGCTCGCGGATGGTGTGCAGAAAACCGGCCGCGTCGCCGGTGAGGATCTCGGCGATGCTGGTGAATCCGAGCATGGCGTGCAGTCGGCCAATGACCGCGAACAACTCATCGGGCGCGCGCCGGCCGCCGTTGCGTTGAATGGCTTCCATGGCCTGACGGATGCCGTCGACCGCGTAACGGATGGCGTGGGGAAAGTCGCGATTGAAAAGCAGAAATTCCAAGATGCGATCGGACGAGAGATCGGCTGTGTAGACCTGGCAGTAGGCTTCGAACGAAGTGCAGGAACGCAGAAGGCCCACCAGTTCGAGGTACTGATAGCCGGCGTGGTCGGTCTCCGCACGGCTGAAGAGCAGGGGCTGGTAAACCTCCAGCAAGGTGGCCGTGGCGTAAGCGCGCTCAAGATAGCGTCCCAAGCGGATGAACTGCCAGCCCTGGCCGTGGATCATGGTGGAGTCGCTGACGCCTTTGAACAGGTGAATGCCATCGATGACCGCGGCCAGCGTGTCGTTGACGTTGGCGCTGAACTGATCCTGCGCCTCGGGCGCGTGCATCTGGTGAAAGAGGCGGTTGACGCGCTGCCACTGCTCGCTGGAGATTTCTTCGCGGACCTGGCGGGCATTTTCGCGGGCGGCGCTGATGCAGAAGTTGACAGAGGCTGGGTGAAGGCTGTCGAAGATGAGGATGCGGGCCATCTCTTCGAGGTTGCCATTCCACTCGAGCCCCTTGGCCTTGCCAAGCGAGGACGTAAGCCGCTGCCATCGTATTTCGGCGCTGGCCCCGCCGGGATCGAGCAACAGGCTCAGGGTGACGTCCAACTGGCGCACGGTATTTTCCGCCCGCTCCAGGTAGCGGCTCATCCAATAGAGGCTGTCAGCTACACGCGATAGCATTGCGATGCTCTCCCCGAACTGCCGGTCTGACTACTGCAAAACCCACGTGTCCTTGCTGCCGCCGCCCTGCGAGGAGTTGACCACGAGCGAGCCTTTTTCAAGCGCCACGCGGGTAAGGCCTCCGGGAACGATGTTCACCTTATCGCCGAAAAGAATGTACGGCCGCAGGTCCACGTGGCGCGGCTCCAACTGGTTGTTGATGAGGCAGGGTGCGCGGGAAAAATCGAGGGTGGGCTGGGCAATGTAATTGCGCGGGTTGGCCTCGATCTGGCGGGCAAAATCTTCGCGCTGCTGGGCTGTGGACTGGGGGCCAATCAACATACCGTAGCCGCCGCTCTCGCCCACCGCCTTTACTACCAGTTTGTCGAGATTGGCCAGCACATGGCGGCGCTCTTTCTCTTCGCTGAGCAGATAGGTTTCGACATTGGGCAGAATCGGCGTCTCGTCCAGATAATAGCGAATCATGCGTGGGACGTAGGCGTAGATGGCCTTGTCGTCGGCCAGGCCGGTTCCGAAGGCGTTGGTCACGGTGACGTTGCCGGCGCGATAGGCGTTGAACAGGCCCGCGCAGCCCAGGGCTGAGTCGGAACGGAAGATGAGCGGATCGCTGAAGTCGTCGTCCACGCGGCGATAAATCACATCCACGCGCTTGAGGCCGTCGGTGGTACGCATGTAGACGATGTTGTCGTGGGTAACCAGGTCGCGGCCTTCGACCAGATCGATGCCCATCTGGCGGGCAAGATAAGTGTGCTCGAAGTAGGCGGAGTTGAAAACGCCCGGAGTAAGCAGCACTATGTTCGGCTCGGGGCGGCCTTCCGGGGCGAGGGCGCGAAGAGTGGACAAGAGCAGTTGCGGATAGTGCTCAATGGGCCGCACGCCATAGCTGGTGAAAAGCTGCGGGAAGGTGCGCTTCATGACCCGGCGATTGGTGAGCATGTAGCTGACGCCGGAGGGCACGCGCAGGTTGTCTTCGAGCACCACGAACTCGCCGGTATTGAGCCGCAGCAAGTCGGAGCCGACCACAGCGATGTAGACGTTGCGCGGCACCTGCAAGCCACGCATCTGGCGGCGATAGTGCTTGCAGCTATAGACCAGTTCGCGGGGAATGACGCGGTCGGAGAGGATTTTGGCGTCGGAGTAGACGTCGCGCAGGAACAGGTTAAGGGCGGTAATGCGCTGGGTGAGGCCGCGCTCGATGCGATCCCACTCCTGGGCGGTGATGAGCCGCGGCAACAGATCGTAGGGGAAGATGCGCTCGGTGCCTTCGTCACGGCCGTAGACGGTGAAGGTGATGCCCTGAGTGAGGAACGCAAGGTCGGCGGACTGCTTGCGGCGCTGCAACTCGTCGTGGGGAAGGCGCGCCAGGGTCTCCGCGAGCGCCCGGTAGTGTGGACGCAGATCGCCGTTGCCCTCGCGCATCTCGTCGAAGGCCTGGTCGAGGGGATAATCCCCGAACAGAGTGTCCAATTCCACTGAATGGCCGGCGTTCATGGGGGCCATGGGCTTCCTTGACGACGGATTCAGGGCAGCGGTGAAACTTTGGCGGCCGGCGGGGATGGTTGCCTCATCCATCCCCGCCGGACCCGAATCCCACCGTCTGTTCCCCGTTCTTTAGCTTGTAACACATCCGATATAAGGGAGCCGTGAGGAATTGGACAGTCGGGGAACCAAGAGATGCAGGACGCTGTTTGCATTGAGTGGCTGTTCGAACTCCGCCAAACGCAGCAAGGGCGGCAACCGAAGCTGCCGCCCTTGATTTGCATCGCACGTGTTTTCTAGAAGATGAACTTCGCCGAGAATTGCGCTTGACGAGGTCCATACAGCGTCGAGGATGTGGAGGAAGGCTTCTCGAAGGCTCCCAAAACGGTGGACGGAGCATAAGGCACAATGCATCCGTTGGTATGAGCGCTAGCATCGCAGGCCGCGTTGTAGTTCGATGTCGCTTTGCCATTTGTTTGTGCAGGCAGCGCTGAGGCGGCGGACGAGTAGCTGGAGTTCACCGCCAGAATGTTCTTGTGATTGGCCACGTTGAAGGCTTCGGCCAGGAACTGCAGTTTGAGCCCTTCGTGCAGCGTGAAGTCGCGCGAGACGCGGGCGTCGAGGTTATGCACGCCCGGTCCTGCGAAGGCGTTGCGCTTGAACTGGGGTACGCGGCCCGGCGTGCCGGAGTTGTTGAGGCTGACAGAGGCACCGGTCACGCCGCCGTTTCCAGAGACAAGGTTGCCCACGTTCAGCGGATCGCCCGAGCCCAGTTTGCTGCTGGGGCTGTTGCTCATGAAAGCAGTAACTGGGTTGCCGCTTTGCGCGGTGTAGCTGCCGGAAACGCTCCATCCATTGACGGCCCAGTTGATCAGGCCGAGATTGGATTTGATAACCGGAGCATAGACGAGGCTGCCGGCAGCGCGGCTGCGCATGTTGAGGTCGGAGGTTGCGTTCTCGGCCTTGAGGTTGAACGGATCAAGAGGAACGTCGGTGCCGTTGAATGTGCCGTTGACGCCGGAAACCTGGCCGCCATCGGTGGCGTTGGAGAAGGTGTAGTTGACCAGCACTTCAAGTCCCTTGCTGAAGGGCTTTTTCACGGTGGCAGCCATGGAGTGATACCAGCTATTGATGCCACTGAATCCGACCAGAACGCTGCTGTCGGCGTAGGTAGCCCGCTGGGTGTACCACGGCACGGTAACAGTTGAAAGGGTTGCGCCGGTGGAGTCGACGACGTCGTAGGTCTTGGTGGTGGTGGCCGGCTTCACATTGGCATCCACGTAGTAGGGGAGGCGCTGGGCGCGGTTGCCCACGTAGCCCAAGGTGAGAGCGGAGCGCCAGGGCAATTCCTGCTCAACGGAGACGTCGAAGGAATGGGAGTAGGGGTTCTCGTAGTTGGGGTCCAGGCCACGGAAGGCCAGAGGTGTGAGCGCGGCGCCGGTATTGACCACGGTGGGGGTCAATGCACCGGCAAAGGGAGCGGTCAGAGCCGGTCCGGGAGGCGTGAACAGGACATTGGTGTTTTTTGGCGCCCAGCTTGCGTAGGTGGTCCCGGAGACGCTGGTGTTGTACTGCTGCTGATAGACGCCGTTTTCGACGCGCATGGTGTAGTAGCTGGAGTTGGACGTAAGGCCAACGAAGAGGCCGTAACCGCCACGCACCACGCCACCCTTCCATCCCTGATAGCTGAAGCCGATGCGGGGCTGGAATGCGGTGTAGCCGATGTGAATCTTGTCGGTGTATTCAGTAGCCAGAGTGCTGCTGGTGTTGGGCTTGGGAGGCTGCGGGATCAGTTGCAGATCGTAGCGAACGCCGGCGGAAAGTTGCAATTTGGGCAGCAGTTTGAAGCGATCCTGCACGAAACCGGAGAGGTTCTTGTTCCAGAAATCGTCGGCCCCGATGTGCGTGATGGGGTCGTTGACCTGGGTAAAGCTCTTGTAGTGCTGGCCGCCGTTGACTCCATAGACGTCTTGAACCCAGTCGGAGAAGTTGCCGGCCGCTGTGGTCTCGATGGAATAGCTGTAGCTGCCGTCGCCCTGGAAGAGGTTGGCGAGCTGCTCATGGATGAAGCTGAAGTCTACGCCCGCCTTCAAGTCGTGCTTTCCATGGGTCTTCGACAGAGTGTCGGCGATCTGGTAGCGATGCTCGTCGGGGAAGGCTCCGCGAGGCAGGGCGCTGGTTTCGCCGTAGCTGGCAACGTTGCTGATACTGACGGCCGGGCCGCTGGTGTTGGTGCTGGCGGTCTCAAGATCGCGAGAAAACTGGAACAGAACCTGATTGACCGTGGTGGGATTGATGACACTGGTCCAGTTGAGGATGCCGAAGCGCTCGTGGAAATTGGATGTGCCGTTCTGGGTTACCGAACCGTTGGTAACCGTGTTGGAGCCGTTGTAACCATTCGGCTCATTGAAGTTCTGCCAATTGAATTCCGCGCTGACGTGATTTTTCTCGTTGACTTGCCAATCGATCTTGGGGAAGAAGATGTCCTGCTTGATGAGGCGGGGGAAGGTGCCCTCCGTCTTCAGGCCGAACATGCCGGCGGTGTCGCCGTCGAGGTAGGCAATCGCAGCCTTGCATTGGGTGTCCGTGATGGGAGACGGACAGGTTGCAGTGGAGAAATTGAAGTTGGAGAGATAGAAGATCGGATTCACTTTGCGGAAGCCGTCATACGTGAGGAAAAAGAAAAGCTTGTCGTGCAGGATGGGACCGCCGACCGAACCGCCGAACTGCTGCTGCTGGTGTACCGGCTGCGAGTAATAGGCATTTTGCAGCGCGGAGCCACCGGGCTTGGTGGTGTCAACGAGACTAGCCAACGATTTGGTGTAAGGGTCCAGGGCGTTCAGATCCGGGTAGCGCAAGTCATAGAAGAGGTCGCCATGGAACTGGTTGGTTCCCGACTTGCTGATGGCGTTGATCTGGCCGCCGGCTGCCTGGCCGAACTCCGCGCCGTAGGAAGAGGTGGCGGACTGGAACTCCTGAATGGAATCGGTGGAATACACGTAGGGGGCGCCGATGGCGCGACCACGGGCCTCGGAGAAGAACGCCTGGTTGTTGTTGGCGCCGTCGATGAGGTTGGTGTTGTAGAGTCCGGAGACACCGCGGTAGGCAATCAGACCGCTGGTGCCGTCCGGCGCCACGTTGGGCGTCATCAGGACCACTTCATCGAAACGGCGGCCGTTGATCGGCAGGTTGGCAAGCATGTCCTGGCCAATTTCCTGCGAGGCTCCCACCTTCTCGGTGTCGATCAGCGGCGCATCGCCGGTGATGGTGACCGTATCCTGGCCGCCAGCTATGGGAAGCTCGGCATCGATGGTCACAATCTGCCCGACAAGCACCGTCAGGTTCTTGCGGTCGACTTTCGCGAAGCCGGGAGAGGAAACAATGACTTCATAATGGCCCGGCTTGAGGAATGGCGCCGAATAACCACCCGACGAAGAGGTCTGGAGTTCACGCTTGATTCCGGTGTCGGTCTGGATAATGATGACCGTCGCGCCGGACACGACTGAACTGTGAGGATCGGTAACAGTTCCGCTGATCGTGCCAAAGCCGGCGTCCTGCGCAAACGCGGGAAGGGCGTTGAGTGCGAACAGGGATGCGATCGCCAGCACAAGTGTGGCAAATCGCTGAAAACAAGCTTTTTGAATCATTTTTGAAGGCTCTCCTAGAAGAAATCCGAAGGTGAAACGGTCCGCAAGCAGACCGGTGTTCTTAACCGCACCAAGCCAATGCTCTGGGCGGTTCTCCCTAGCCAAGGTGAAGTGACTTTACCTGTGCTTTGCCCTTGATTCTCAAGGGTCGACAGGGCGCTTTTTGTGAACGGGCTATGAATATCATGCAAACAGGACAATGTTACGGAATGATGAAAATCGAGCTACCCAGGGAACGAGGAACACACTTTCGGTATGTTCAACCGGTGCCAGGGCCGCAATCTTCTCTATTGCGAACTGCCGGTTCAGGGTCGAGGTCACGACTCGGGGCGTCCCAAGAATGCTCAATTCCTCATTCGTTCCAGCGAATTAGGGCCGCTGCGGCGCCATGGGACCAGCGGCCGGACAAAAAATCGGCGCGGCCTTGCAGGCCGCGCCGACCAAAGCTAGTGCCCTGTAACCCGATGTTCAGCCGGCTCTAAAAGTGGCTCCAGAGCGACTGGTTGTATACCGCATGGTGGAACTGCACCTCAGAGCCCTTGACGATCGCTCCCAGTTCGCGCGGGGAGCGGTTGGCCACGGCCTGCTTCAGGTCGGCATAGCGGCCTTGCACATCCGAGCCCAGAATCTTGGCAATCCAGGGTGAGGCTTGGAAGTCGCTGATCGCCGTCTGGATGTTGTCGGGCAGGTAGCGTCCGCCAGCGCGAAGGTTGTCGATACCAGAGATGTCGCCATCCACGCCGGTCTTGAAGATCGAATAAAGCGTGAGATAGGGGTTCGCATCCGGCGCAACGGCACGCACTTCAGTCCGCATGGAGCGGGAGTTGCCGATGGGCACACGCACCATGGCGCCACGGTCGGTGGCCGAAGCACGAATCTGGTTGGGCGCTTCAAAGTGCGGGTCAAGGCGGCGATAAGCGTTGACGCTGGGATTGAACACCAGGCAAAGATCCAGCGCGTGGGTCAGGATGCGGTCCAGGAAGCTCCAGCCGAATGCGGAGAGCTGCTCCTCGCCTTTTTCGTCCCAGAACAGGTTGGTCTTGCCCTTGGACACCGAAACGTTGGTGTGCATGCCGCTGCCGTTCACGCCGACGACCGGCTTGGGCAGATAGCAGGCTGTGTAGCCCATGTTGTTGGCGATCTGGCGGGTCAGCAGCTTGTAGAGCTGAATCTGGTCAGCCGCGGCCACTGCTTCGGCGTAACCGTAGTTGATCTCAAACTGGCTGGGCGCGACTTCCGGGTGATCCTTCTCATTCTGGAAACCCATGGCGCGCTGCACTTCAGCCGCAGTGTCGATGAACTGGCGCAGCGGATCGAGCGGCAGCGAGTGGTAATAGCCGCCGGAGGAGATGAACTCAAACTTGCCGGTTTCGCAGTACCGCTGCTCGGCGTCCTTGCCGGCGAAGAGGAATCCTTCGATCTCGGTGGCTGCGTTGAGCGTGTACTGCTGTTCCGCGAAGAGCTTGTCGGCATAGCCCTTGAGCACGCCGCGCAGGTCGCCGGTATAGGCGGTTCCGTCTTTGTCGAGTACTGTGCCGAAAACTACCACCTTGCCGGTGCCGAAGACGTCGGCGGGCACCCAGTAGAAGGCGCTCCAGTCGATGCCCAGGCGGAGATCGCTTTCCTTCTGTGCCGTAAATCCGCGGATCGACGAGCCATCGAAGGTCAGGTTCTCGTACGCGCCGAGCAGGAATTTCTTGTCGTAGTCGAGCAGGTGAAGGCGGCCCTCGAGGTCGGAGAAAAGTACGGTTACGGCCTTGATGCGCGTCTCGTCGGTCAGGTACTTCAACCGCTTCTCTCGAATCTCGTCGGCTGCGACGCGGCTGGCGCGCTCGGCCTTGGCTGTCAGGTTGAGTTCTTCCAGCTCCTCATAGGAAAGAGCAAGAAAATTGCGGTAGTCAGTAGGCATGGATCTCCTTCTTGATGGAAACGTTGGCTGCAGAGGGTGGAGTCCCGGCGAGCAATTGCCGCGAGCGACTGGTTATTGGCCCGGCCGTTAAAGAGTGTTGGCCTTCCCACCCATTTCGCGATAAAGCCTGCGAAATGGATGGGGCACCGTGCTTCTCTTTGAGGGCCGGATCAATAGGAACTTGTGAATAGGGTAACGCGGCATAGCGCGACTCGCGTAAGAAAAATCGCCAATTCGTCCCACATCAGTGAGAGCGTGTAGGCCGAAATCGGGCGCCGCCGTGCTCTGACGCAGCAGGTTGAACCGACAGATCCCCGCCAAACCATAGGCGTGCTGCGGTACTCTTGTTGCTCAGGAGACTCTTCTCACCGATGCAGAAATCGTACCGCTTTTCATTCGCCGTCCTGGCTGTACTTGCCCTTGCGCTCCCCTTGGTTCCCGCCCAGCAGCCGGCGCTGGACGCGCCCAAAGAAGACTATGTCCGTGCCCACTACACCAAGTACGAGTTCCGCATTCCCATGCGCGACGGAAAGCGGCTGTTCACGGCAGTGTATGTCCCAAAGGACGCCGCCCAGGGTCCGTATCCATTCATGATGGATCGGACGCCCTATGACGTCGGCCCGTACGGCGAGGATCAATACCCGCGCCATCTGGGCCCGTCGGAGGAGTTTGAGAAGGCCGGCTACATCTTCGTTTACCAGGATGTGCGCGGGCGGTGGATGAGCGAGGGCGATTTTCTTGAGATGCGCCCGCACATCGACGAGAAGAAGTCGCCCAAAGACGTGGACGACGCGTCGGACACCTATGACACCATCGAGTTTCTACTGAAGCACGTCGAGAACAATAACGGGAAGGTGGGCATCTGGGGAATTTCCTACCCTGGGTTCTACACTTCGGCCTCGATCATCGACTCGCACCCGGCACTGGCGGCGGCCAGTCCGCAAGCCCCCATGACGGACCTTTTCCAGGGCGACGACGGCTACCACGGCGGGGCGTTCATGCTGAGCGCCAACTTTGGCTTCTATGCATTTTTCCAGCCTGGCCACAATCCGGAGACGCCCAAGCCCACGGTGGGCTTCGATTTCGGCACACCGGACCACTACAGGTTCTATCTTGACGCGGGGAATATCGCCAATCTGGACAAGCTTTATTTGAAGGGTTCGAACTGGTTGTTCAACGACCAGGCGAAACACGACACCTACGACGCCTATTGGCAGGAGCGAGACCTGTCGCGGCACATGAAGAACGTGCATTGCGCAGTGCTGGTGGTGGGCGGCTGGTATGACGCGGAGGATTTGAGCGGCCCCTACAAAACCTTCAACGCCATCAACAAATTCAACCCCGATACGCCGACCACTCTGGTCGAGGGACCGTGGGTGCATGGCGGATGGGCGCGGGGCGACGGCAACCACCTGGGCGATGTCGAGTTCAACGCCAAGACCGGCGAATATTTCCGCGCCAACGTGCAGTTCCCTTTCTTTGAGCACTACTTGAAGGGCAAGGGCGCGGCGCAGCCCAAGGCGGTGGTTTTCGAGACGGGAACCAATGTCTGGCGGCATTTCGACGCGTGGCCCCCCAAAGCAGCAGCGCCCAGAACGCTCTATTTTCACGCGGGGGGCAAGCTCAGCTTCGATCCGCCGGCGGAGGCCAAGGGCGTGGACGAGTATGTCAGCGACCCCGCGCACCCGGTCCCGTTTGTGGGCTATACCACTGACACTGTGCCGCAGCGCTACATGGTGGACGATCAGCGCTTCGCCAGTTATCGGCCGGACGTGGTGGTGTACCAGACCGAGCCTCTGGAAGAAGACGTCACCATAGCCGGGCCGATCTCGCCCAGGCTGAAGATCGCCAGCAGCGGAACCGACTCGGATTTTGTGGTCAAGCTGATCGATGTTTATCCGGGAGACTATCCCGATCCGGGCGACGCGCAGAACGGCAACAAGCGCATTCTGGACGCGCCTCCGCTGCACATGGGCGGCTATCAGCAACTGTTGCGCGGCGAGCCTTTCCGAGCCAAGTTTCGCAACAGCTGGGAGAAGCCGGAGGCCTTGACGGCGGGTAAAGAAGCCGACCTGAACTTCGTCATGCCGGACCTGTTCCACACCTTTCGCCGCGGCCACCGCATCATGGTCCAGGTGCAGAGCTCGTGGTTCCCGCTGACGGACCGCAATCCCCAGACCTTCACCGATATTCCCACCGCCAAGCCGGAGGAATTCCAGAAGGCAACCGAGCAGATCTTCCGTCAGAAGGATGCAGCCAGCGGCGTAGAGGTGTTAGTGCTGCCGAAGCTGTAAGAGCCTTCTGAAAAAAAGGAAAGGACGCAGAATGAAACACGTACCGGCACTCAACGGAAAGCTCCTGATTCTCTTGGCGCTCACAGCCGCGCCATACTTGACGGGTTGCGGCAACTTCTGGAAGGACCCCAACAGTTCGACAGGGACGACCGCCAGTTCTACCACGCTCACGCCATCAACGACGACGACGGTGGTGGGCACGGCCATGACGCTGACAGCTACCGTTTCACCGTCTGCTGCGACCGGGACCGTCACGTTCTATTCCGGCTCCAACTCGCTTGGGACACAATCGCTGTCGTCGGGAACGGCAACCCTGTCGACCACCTTCAGCACCGCCGGCACGTACTCCATCACGGCCGCTTACGGCGGAGACAGCACTTATGCCAGCAGCACTTCGAGCGCAGTCTCTCTCACCGCGAGCGCGTCAACAGACCTCACGGCCACAACCACCTCGCTCACGACTTCCACCACGGGCACGCTTACAACAGGCGAAAGCGTTGCCTTGGTGGCAGCGGTTACTCCCGCGGCGGCAACCGGAACGGTTACGTTCACCGACACCACGAATTCAGCTACGCTTGGAACCGGAACGCTGAGTGCGGGCGCCGTGACCTTCCCATATACCTTCTGCACACCGGGCACGCGCTCGGTCACCGCCGCTTATGGCGGATCGACCACGGATGCGGCAAGCACATCGGACGCGCTCACGCTCACGATCACTTCCTCGTCGAGCCTGACGGCCACCACCACCGCACTCGCGGCATCCACCACCTCACCGGCGGTGGGTGCGAGCATCACGTTGACGGCTACGGTTTCTCCGGCAGCGGCAACCGGAACAGTGACGTTCTACGACGCCACCAATTCGCCAACGGTTTCGCTGGGCACTGCGACTTTGAGTTCCGGAACCGCAACCCTGGCGACCACCTTCAGCACTGCCACGACCTACTCGATCATCGCTACTTATAACGGATCTTGCACCTACGCCACGAGCACGACCGCCAGTCCGGTCAGCATCACCGTCACCCAATGAGGACTCCCATGTTGTTTCGTACGTTGCGCTCTGTTGTTCTGCTGCCGACCGCCCTGCTGCTGGCCGTTGCACCTGTAATCCGTGCCGAAGAGGGCATGTGGACCTTTGACAACCCGCCCTTAAAGCTGCTGGCGGCCAAGTACAACTTCCATCCCACACAGGCTTGGCTTGACCATCTGCGGCTGTCGAGCGTGCGGCTGAACGACGGCGGATCGGGCTCGTTTGTCAGCCCCAACGGCCTGCTGCTCACCAATCACCACGTGGCCCGCGGCCAGTTGCAGAAGAACTCGACGGCCGAGCACGACTACCTGCGCGATGGCTTCTATGCGACCACGTCCGATGCGGAGATGAAGTCCGCTGACCTTGAGGTCAATGTGCTAGTGGCCATGCAGGACGTGACGGCGCGGGTGCAGGGCGCGGCCAAGGGCATTGCAGACGAAGCCAAGGCGCTGAAGGCCCGCGACGCGGAGGTCGCGACCATCACCAGGGAGAGCAAGGAAAAGACCGGCTTGCGCTCCGACGTGGTCTCGTTCTACCAGGGCGGCGAATACTGGCTCTACCAATACAAGGCCTACACCGACGTGCGACTGGTGTTTGCGCCCGAGCAGCAGGCGGCCTTTTACGGCGGCGACCCGGACAACTTCACCTATCCGCGCTACGACCTGGATATGGCGCTGTTCCGGGTGTATGAAAACGGCAAACCGCTCAAGACCGACAACTTTCTGAAGTGGAGCGCCAAGGGCGCCGCGCCGGGCGAACTGGTCTTCGTCTCCGGCCATCCAGGGTCCACCGAGCGCGACGAAACGGTAGCGCAACTGTTGATGCAGAGAGATGTGACCGGGCCGGCACTGACTGAGTACCTGCAACGGCGCATTGCCACCGCACAGGCCTTTGCGGCACAGGGACCGGAGCAGGCTCGGCTGGTTGGCTCAACCATCTTCGGGCTGCAAAACAGCCTCAAGGTCTACCTGGGCCGCAAGGACGCGCTGGCCGACCCGGCAATCCTGGCCAAGAAACAGGCGGACGAAGCCGACTTTCGCGCCAAGGTGGCAGCCAATCCAGAGTGGCAGAAAGCCTACGGCGATGCCTGGGACACGATCGCCAAAGCGGAAGAAAAAGTGAAGCCGGAGATCAAGGGACAGCTCTTCCGCCGCGCCGACAGCCAGCTCTTCAACCTGGCGCTCACCCTTGTGCAGTACGTGGCGGAGATCAAGAAGCCCGACGGCGAACGGCTGGCGCAATTCCACGACGCGGGACTGGATGCGCTCAAGTTCCGCCTGGCATCGCCGGCCCCGATTTCCGCAGCGACGGAAAAACTGTTCATGGCCAGCGCTCTCAAACTGGGCCAGGAGAAGCTGGGCAAGGACGACGCCTATGTGCAGGCCATCCTGCAGGGCGGCGATGTGGACGCGACTGTCAACGCAATGGTGGGGGGAACCAAACTCGCGGACCCGGCTTTCCGCAAGTCGCTGATGGATGGCGGCGAGGCAGCCGTGGCCGCGTCCACCGATCCCATGATTGTGGCGGCACGGCGGGTGGACCCCATTGTGCGCGAAACCAATCGCCACATGCGCGACACGATCGCCAGCGTGCTGACTCCGGCGGGCGAAAAGCTGGGCAAGGCGCGGTTCCTGGTGTACGGGAAAGACGCTTACCCGGACGCCACATTTACGCTGCGGCTGAGCTATGGCACGGTCGCCGGCAACCCGTACAACGGCACCATCGCCCCGCCGTTCACGACGTTCTACGGGCTATACGATCGCGCAGCAAGCTTCAGCAACAAGCCGCCTTTCGACCTGACGGCAAAACAGGAGGCGGGCCGTACCACGCTGGACCTATCCACTCCGCTGGACTTTGCGTCGACCAATGACATCATCGGCGGCAACTCCGGCTCGCCGGTAGTGAACCGCGATGGCGAACTGGTGGGGCTGATCTTCGACGGCAACATTGAGTCGCTGGCTGGCGATTTTGTCTATGACGGCAGCAAGAACCGGGCGGTTGCGGTGCACTCGGCGGGCATGATCGAAGGATTGCGCAAGCTCTACGGAGCCGGCGCATTGGCCGATGAGTTGCAAGGCGTGAAGTAATCCAACTGTGGCGCCAACACGCAAAAGGGGAGCCGGCAAGGCTCCCCTTTTGCGTGTTGCGCGGGTTGGCAATGAAAAAGTGCGGGTTACTGATCCGGCCCTTAAAGAGTGTTGCGCCTTCCCACTCATTTCGCGATGAAGCTTGCGAAATGGATGGGGCACGGGCCGGTATTGCACTTATCAGGAGAGGGCGGTCTTCAAGCCCGTTTGGCGCGGCCGCGCTTGGGATTCGGCGGACAGGTCGATTCGCGAATGACCAGTTCGGGCAGGATCGGAACCGACTCGGGGAAGCTCGCCTTGCCGCGAATCCGCTCCAACAGAATGCGAGCAGCGACGATGCCCATCTGGTTCAGGGGTTGGCGGATGGTGGTCAGGGTGGGATTGTGGAAGGCGGCACTCTGGATGTCGTCAAATCCCACGACGGAGATGTCGTCCGGAACGCGCAAACCGTGATTCATGAAAGCGCGGATGGCTCCGATGGCGGCCTCATCGTTGTAGCAGACCACGGCGGTGAATTCTGTGCTCCGGCTAAGCAGTTCGTTGGCCGGCTCAAAGCCCAGCTCCGGCGTCGAGGTGCGCAACTTGAGTTGCACGCAGAGTTCCGGCAGGACCTCCACCTTGAGTTCCCTGGCCACAGCCATAAGACACTGCCAGCGGTCATCGGCGTCGGAACTGTGGCTGCCCCCACGCATGAAGGCGATCTTGCGATGGCCCAACTGGATCAGGTGGCGCAGGGCCAGTTCCGCGCCGCGACGCTGGTCGAGGACCACGTTAGTGACCCCTTCGAAGTTGCGATGGCCGGCGACAGCCACCACGGGCAGCTTGATGCTGTGGTCCAGCACGGTGTCGATGAGGATGAATCCCTCCACCGAGCGGTCCATCAGCAGGCGCGGGTACTCTTCAATCAGGTCGGGCTTGCGGTGGTGACTGGCAGTCAGATAGAAGTAGCCCTCTTCGATGAGGAACTCCTCGACACCAGCGAGTACATGGGCGACGTAATGGTCGTTCAGGTCGGGCACCAGCACGCCGACCGAGAATGTTTGTCTCTTGCGCAGCGAGCGGGCATAGAAGCTGGGCCGGTAATCGAACTTGGCCGCGGCCGCCGTGACCCGATCGCGGGTCTCCTGGGGGATAGAGCGCACGCCCGGAGCGTTGTTCAACACCAGCGAGATGGTAGCCGGCGACAAATCCAGGTACTCGCCGAGAATGCGCAGGCTGATCGGTTGATCGGGCGGCGGTTCGACTCCTGGCTTTGATCGTTTGACCATGTACTTCTCTTTGTAACACCGTCAGCGCGTAACGCGCCGTGATTTGAATGGTCTTGACGGTCTGAATCAGGGAGTTTATTGCCGGGCGCGATCACGCAACGGGGCGGTCGGGCCCTCATGAATTTAATTTACCGTTGTGATAAGGTACGGAATACGGAAGGTTGGCAGAGCGGTTGAATGCACCGGTCTTGTTGAATCGAGCGCTGTCGTGGAAACGCGGCAGATGTAGGGAGTCAAATTCGGTGAAACCCCTGGAGATATCCGAGGCAACGCCGAGCGAAGGCTGGCTTAGGGCAGCAACGTGTAGAGACTTGACGGCTCCCGCCTAAGGCTCTTTTTGAGCTAAGGCGAAGGCAAAGTCCAGACCACAAACAAGCGCAGGCTTGGTAGCGAAAGCTATAGTCGTATGGAAAACCGGCGGGGCTGAAAGGCCCTCCAGGGTTCGAATCCCTGACCTTCCGCCACCTATAAAAAGCAGGCAACGCACATTTACGAAGGCTCGCCGCAAAGCCGCCATAGATGGCCAGCGGCGTCGACCGCATCGCCGCGGTTGCCTGCGTAACACGCGGCCCCTGCAACGGCGCGCTGGAAGACTTGCACCAGGTCGGGCGATTCGGACAGCGCATGAGGCGTGTTCCGCAACAGAGCCAGCAGGGCCTCACTTTGAGGGATTTTCGCGATGCTCCAGGCGCCGCCGGGCTGGTATTCAAGGAACAGGACCAGGCCCACGGGCGCCGGCGCATCCCCGGTCGAGGCGTCGCATTCCCTGGCCAGCACCGGGACCTGATCGGGAAGCCCATTGCGCAGGAGCAAGGTCCGCGCATAGGGGTGCACGCGACCGTCAGAATCGATCAGCGCGTATTCGTCGGAGAAGTAGGTGGCGCCCCGGCGCAACAGTTCGGCCACAAGAGACGATTTGCCGGCGTGGGTGACGCCGGGCAGAAGCAATGCCCGCCCGCCCCACAGGACAACGCCCGCATGCACGGCGCGCAGTCCATTGAGACGCTGGATCACGGCGTCGTCCAGCACCCTTACGAGCGCCGGCACCAGGTCAATTACATCGCGACCCGACTCCACCGCAACGCCGTCCACCAACAATTCAAGCTGTCCGGCAACTCGGGCGACGCTCACAAAAACATCGGGGAATTCCGTCCCGCACTCCATTTTCGGATCGTTCATTCTGGGCAAGGAGGGAAAGATGTAACGATCGAGGGTGGCATGTGTTTCAAGACAGGTTGTGGCCACTCGAATGTTGACGCCGAAGGCGCGAATTCCGAAAGCGTGCGTGCCTGGCATGCGAGATGTCCCCTCTGGAGCAGACTCTTGTTTGCAAAGTTGGTGCGCAACAAGGAACGCGCCGTGGAGAGTTCTGCCACGGCGCGTTCAACGTCTGCGAATTCAGCGCCCGAGCCATTGGTGGGGAGGAGCAGGATGCGGCGTCGGCGAAGCTGAGGGAACGCCCGACCTTGCCTGAAGCGCGTGCGCCTGCTGCTCAGTCATGGTCAGGGATACAACGAGCGGCAAGGCGATAGCGCCCATGGTTGCGATGAGCTGTCGCCGGGTTGGCGTCAGTATCGGCGCAGATATTGTCACGAGATCCCGTTCCTGTAGTTGCAGGATTGCTTCCTCCGCAACTTCTTCGGTGACCTCAGGGTGAAACGAGCGCTGCATGTTTTCCGCAATTCTGGAAAGTGTAGTCGGACCGCTGCACGCGTCCCATGCGGCGCCGGCTGTTGCGTTCAAGGCGAAAACCTTCTCATTTATGGAGTCGACGATAATTTTTGAACCGTCGGGAAGTTCGTTGACAACCAAGGCATCCAAATCAGTACGCTCGACTTGCATGTTGACCTTCCTCTTGCTGCTGTTCTTGACCAGGGGTTAACTGCTGCATTGATCGATATTGGCGAGTATACACAGACGTGTCTGTTTCTCTCCTAACTAAACGAGTGCATTCGAATCATTTAGTAATGCTTTGTTTCATTACTGGTAATCGACGAGCATTGGGTACCCGAAGCGAGTTATACAACGGAAACCGGGCGAGCGAAAATGAGTTATGCATTCTCTCCTCCATGGCCGGATGCCAGGATGCGATTCAGGACATGGCAGTTGCCCGTATGTAATCGGCCGCAGCACATCTCCCGGGTTTATACTGACCGCAATCCAGAGGAGCAATACGGAGGGGTGGATGCCGGCCGATCACGAGTCCTGCAAGCTGTTACGCGCACTTGCGTGGCGAGCGCCCGATGCCCCCGATGAAATCCGTCAGTTGGTGGGGAACGTCCGTAACTGGGACTCTCTGCTTTCTCTCGGACAGGCGCATGGCATGTTACCGATGCTCTATTCGCGTCTGGCCGAGATAGACCCGTCGATCCCGCAAGCCGCACGGGTTCAGTTACGCTTCGCGTACGAGCGCAACGTGTTTCACAGCCTCGCCAACGCAGCGGAGTTGCTCTCCGTCCTCAGAGCCTTCGATTGCGAGAGGATTCCGGCTATGCCGTTCAAAGGCGTTGTACTGGGCGCCTCCGCTTACGGCAACCTGACAATACGGCCTGCCGGCGATCTGGATGTACTGATCGATCGGGGGCACTTGTCCCGAGCCGCCGCCCTGGTGCTGCAAAGGGGTTACGAACTGAAGACGCCGGTTGGCGCCGATGGGACGCCGGAATCCGCGGAGAATTTTGAATATCACTTTGAGCGGCAAGCGGACGGAATGGTGATTGAGCTTCGCTGGAGATTGGACCTGACTTACCCGCGATTCAGGCGCAACCTGGGGCTGAAGTGGGTAGGGCAGGAGCGGCAGACCACGATGCTGACCGGCGCCGAAGTGCCGAACATGAGCCCCGAGAGGACGCTCCTGGTGCTTTGCATGCATGGGAGCAAACATGCATGGTCGCGCCTTATCTGGATTTGCGACATCGCGCAAGTCGTGAGATCGCACCCGGACCTGAATTGGACACAGCTCTCGCGGGACGCGCGACGATCCGGGTTATGGCGATCGCTCGCTCTTGGCGTGCTTCTGGCGAGGCGTGTTACCGGGGTCACAATTCCAGAAGCTGTACTGCGGCGCTTCGAGTCGGACGCCTCAGCGCGCAACATGGCGCAGCATTTCGAGGAGACGCTGTTCGATGCGCCCGGCAGCCCGCCTCCGGGCCGCAAGCCCTACCACATCCAGCTGCTGGGATTCCGAGACCGGCTGAGGCTTTTCCTGTCTCCGGAGTTTCTACGGCCGAATGGAAGAGACCGCGCCATCGTCTATCTGCCAAAATCCCTTCATGTCCTTTACTATTTGATCCGTCCCCTTCGCCTGCTTTGGGATCGATCGGCAAGGTGAAGGCTGCAATCAGGACTGCGAGGACCTTCTATCGTTCAATCCGCGGCAACTCTTCGACCCACGGGCATCGACGAAGAAACGGTTTGTCTGTGGAGCGCAAACCCGGACGATCTGCAATCTGAAGAAATCACGCAGGCGTGTGCGCAGTTGCTCAGTGAAGAAGAGCACGCGCGCTGGCAAAGGTTCCGCTTCGAGCGGCATCGGCGCGAATACCTGACGACACGCGCCTTGATTCGCCGCGCGTTATCTCACTATCTTCCGGTTGCTCCAGAGGATTGGCGCTTTGAGTTGAACGCGCATGGCAAACCCCGCGTTATCCCGGAGTGCGGTCTGCATTTTAATTTGTCGAATACTCCTGGGTTAGTGGTCTGCCTGATCGCTCGGGGGACTGAAGTCGGCGTGGACTTGGAGCCTTGCAAACAGGCCGAGAAGATCGTCGAGCTTGCCCCGCAAGTGTTCTCCTCTTTGGAATTGGCCCAGCTAGAGGAATTACGCGGAGAGGCGAAGCTGGACCGCGCGTTGTCGCTGTGGACGCTGAAGGAAGCTTACATCAAGGCCAGGGGACTGGGGTTCTCCCTACCGCTCCAGAAGTTCTCATTTCTGTTCGGCGGCGAAGCGGGGATTCGCCTGGAAGTGGACCCGGCCTGGGGCGAAGACGCGGGACGGAGTTGGCAGTTTAGTCTGATCGAGCGGGAGGGGCACCGCATTGCGCTGATGGCCGGCCGGGGGGGGGCGGCGCCGAAACTTCAACAATGGGAGGCGCGGCCTGTACTGGCCGCGCCTAAGCTGCTGACTTCCGGTGCGGAACGGTGGCTTCCGACCGAGCCAGGATTCCCTTGAGTTCCTGGGCTACATTCTGAACAAAGGGCTCGCGTAGCATGGTGTTGTGGCCCGATTGAACATGGTGAATATCGAGCCCGCCA
>Ga0224527_1000577_pt1 | contig 23679 bp, 22 predicted proteins | sample CBST0metaG_FD_179882 | JGI IMG/M metagenome (GOLD analysis project Ga0224527, IMG submission 179882) | Peat soil microbial communities from Stordalen Mire, Sweden - C.B.S.T0 | ecosystem: Environmental > Terrestrial > Soil > Wetlands > Peat | place: Sweden: Norrbotten County, Stordalen Mire... | reverse complement strand
CACATCCAGAACGGTGGAGTGGTGGAACAAGAAACTGGCAGCCCATAAGTACCGTAACACTCAATCCTGAGCGGGAAAAACAGGCAGCCTAAATCAGCAGGGGTGACAACAACCTTGACACTGACCGGGGAGACGAACAACCGTCTGGAACAAGAGTTTCTACCTGTTGAGCGGGTAAAAGCGGCGATTGAAAAGTGGTTTTGTCATTGTGATAAGTAGAAATACAGGATTGTTTAACATGCCGGATTTCCAGTTTTGGGTGGAGCAGAATATTGGGATAGGGTCAGCCAAGAACTCATAGCAAAAAGCCCGCCTCAGTTCCCTGAAGCGGGCTTTTCTAGAATCTTGGCTCCTCTGACTGGACTCGAACCAGTGACATACGGATTAACAGTCCGCCGTTCTACCGACTGAACTACAGAGGAATCGCGAGAACGGGGCGAATCATATCCGGCCCCTCCAAGTGTGTCAATGCAAAATCAGCGGTTGTGGTGCGATTGTCTAACCCTTAGCCAGTCGGCCGCCAAGATTACGCGCAGACAAGCCGATACCACGACGTCAGTCTTCTCTGGCGGGCAGTGGCTGGTCCGGGGTGGATTGGGCGGAACGTTGCGCAATCAGGCGCGCTAACGGATCCTGATGATAGAATTCTACAAAAGACCTGTATAGCTCTGGGAAACGTTCAGTGAACAGTTCGGTGGAACTGAAAAAGTATTCCGACAGTACGGCAAAACACTCGGCGGGGTCGCTGGCGGCATAGGCGTCCATACTGGCTGCGTCTTCGCCAACCTGATCGACTTCATCCTGCAGATCTTCCATGGCGGCTTCTATCAGTTTTTCCCAATGCGCCACTTCGCGCAATGGGACTAACGGCATTCCATTGACGATACCGGCGTTGCGTCCATCCAGCTTATGTGCCGTTTCATGAATAATAAGATTGAAACCGGAAAGATCAAATGAATCCTGGATTTCTTGCCAATTGAGTACAATGGGACCCTGATTCCAACTTTGTCCCGAGTTGATCATTTCCCCCTGATGCACCAGTCCCACCTCATCTTGCCATTCATCATTCACCACGAATGGCGAGGGATAGATTAATACCTCGTTGAAGCCATCGAGCCACTCTAGACCGAGTCCCAGCACCGGCAGCGCAAATAGCAGTGCTACCCGAGCCTCCATCACATTGTTGAGCACCAAGCCTTGTAGGGGCACCAGTTTTTTTTGCTGCAAAAATTTATCGGCCAGCAGTACCAGAGCATGCTGTTCTTTGGCGGACAAAGGCGATAATAACGGGATCGCTAAAGCCTCTTGCCATAAAGCAAGGGTCTCCGGCGAAGGGGCAGAGCTTTTCCATGGCCATTTCATCATCGTGTTGCTCGATAAGTCGTCACTTGAATCGTCAGGCGTGGTTAAACACTATTAAAATGCCGCAAAACAGGGCATGATAGCAACCGCTAAAACGGAGAGATGCCGGAGCGGCTGAACGGGACGGTCTCGAAAACCGTTGAAGGAGCGATCCTTCCCAGGGTTCAAATCCCTGTCTCTCCGCCACTATTCAATCACTTAGCTCAGCTTTTATCTGTGATTAAAGGCACGCTGAGAAAAAGTAAGAAGATTCGCAGAGAAAATAATTCTAACACTTTGAATAAATGAGTAGTTAGATGAGTAGCTAGATTCGTTCTTATTCAGCGTTGGTGTGGCCTTTACGCCCGTGTTCCCCTGCTGAATGTACATATCTTGATCGCACGTCATTTCCATAACGTCTGACACCCTGGCCGCACACAGGTAGGTGATTTCCATCACGGCGCACATGCTGACGCAATCGACGGCTACCTTGGCAAAAGACTGTAACTTTCGCCTCCCTTGAAAGGCGAAGATACAGATTGATAGAATGTTCAAAATCAGACTTCTGCACTCCTGCCAACGCGACCAACGTCAGCGGGGAAAGCCCATTTCCTATTACCAATATTTTCTGGCACCCATTTTCCCATCGGATCGTGTACGCGACCGTTCTTACCATGATTTTCAGAAATCCATTTACCTCTAGGCTCAATTATTTCACCAAATATCTCGGTATTCATAAATTTTTTGATAGTGTGAAAGCCGTTTTTTTTGTCATTTTCAATATTGCGAAGAGGTAAAGAATACTGTTTTTTATCAAGGAGATATTGGGCAATCAAACCTGGTCTGGTAAAAGCTAAAGTGCCTGTATGTCTTACCAGTGCAAGTTCCCGTTTAAGCCCCCAGGTGATGTCATTACAATCCACATTTTCGTTGAATAAATGTTTTTTATAATTGCTTAGTTTTTCCAGATGCTTTCTTTTCTCAGGGCCATCCAACGCCTTTAGCGCTTCTGACTTATCAGATCCCTTAAGCTTGATTTCCATCATTTCAATTTCCCACTCTTTGATTTGTTGAGTAAAAACATTTTCACTAGACGAATAATTCCAATATTTTTTAAATAGATCCATTACTTTATTATTATTGGCAAATGTAAACTCTTTCCCTCCATAAGTAACTATTATCGCTTCTAAGAGAGAATCAATATCGCTGGAATTTTTAATGGCAGCAATAGCATTATTAGAAACTGAAATATCTGTATTTTCATCGGAAACTCCTTTTACAACAACGTTGAAGAGCGAATTAACCGTTGGTTGGCCTTTTTTGTTTTCGATTAATAAATCGCCCAAGGGTTCCTTTAATGCGACATCAACATCCAAATAAACACCGCCAAAATCTTTAAGTAGCGATAATCGCAAGATATCCGATGCTGCTGGGTAATTTCTATATCGCGTATTAGCACATTCTCTCAGGATGGCTGCTTCTAGTTTAGCCGGCGCTGAAAACGTTAATATCTCTACACGCTTGAATAGTGCGGATGAAAATCCGGCGTCAATGAGCTGTGACTGCGTGCGTAAAGGGTTATCAACCCAAAGCTTGATTTCATAATCGGGATTTAATGATGCATTACGCACAAGGTTCCTCATGGCATCAAATGGAAGCGGCTTGTCCCCCAACCAAACCTTATGAATAATTTTAGGAATGGTGAAACATAAGGAATTTTTGTCCAGATCAAGAACTCGCAGCTCGCGCTCGGTTTTCGGCTTTATTCTTATTAGGTTATGAGCTAAATGCAATTCTGCCAAAGACGATTCTGGCCCTATGGTGGGAAATTTTTCTAGAAAATTATAACTGGCGTCAAGTATTTCCAAATTTTTTGGGAGAACAGGTAGTGTCGTTAACCCATTCCCGCGGACATTTAGCTCTACTATATGCGATGGTAAAGGGGACAGGTTGGTTAAGAATAAACCGCTTAAGTCTAATACCGCTTTCCCTGTCTCCACGCAGTCTCTGATTCTTTGATATGCTATGTCACGGTATTCCCCCTTTGGTGTTTCTTCATTTTTCCATTGGTCCAGTATCTTATAATAATCAGTGAACTCGCCGGTATCAGGGCTTGTCTGTTGTGGCGAAAGAAAGCAATTAATGGTATGCATTACTGTTAGCATTGGTTTACTCATCAGTTGATATAAATCAAAAGGGGAAAATGGAAAAATACTCCAAATGATATTTTCCATTTCATAGAGATAAAATTAGGAGCTTCATTATGTTTCTTTAACTATGATTATACAGATTATTTATTCCAAGAATATATGCTAACAAACTTCTGTAGAAAAAATCAATGATTATAAATACTCAATGCATAAGCAGGTTGCATTACTTTTATAGGTAAAGGTTTCAGCTTACAGAATTAAGATCAGTTATGACCTATCATGTTTTTTAAGTTCTACCGAGGTTTTAATGATCACAATTAAATATAAATAGCCGGATAGCCAATCACTAGGGATAGCTCAATGAGGTTTGAGCTATCTGATCAATTGTCAAAAAAATATTCCCTCAGCCGGACTCATGCGTTAGGCCGATCATAAAATCCAGATCCCGAAATGAAGGACGTGAGATGCAAGACAGGTGCATAAAACGCGGGATAATTTGACGAAGGGGTATGTTTGTGCGATTGGCCAGGTGAGCCAGCGCTAATGACGCTTCGGTAGATAGCCAGGCATTGCTTCCCTTTACCTGCTTGACTTGCAAGACATCGGCGCATCCAAATGCAAATCGGGGCGATAGTGACATCATACGAGTCGATAGCAATGATGATTTTTTGCTATTGTCCCGGTGATTTCAGCGCCCCGATTAAGTCGGTCAGTAAAATGAATCAGGCTATTGTGATGGTTTTGTCCAGATAAACATCCTGCACCGCATTAATCAGCGCGACGCCATCTTTCATTGGACGTTTAAACGCTTTGCGTCCCATAATTACACCCATGCCGCCGGCGCGTTTATTGATCACCGCTGTACGGATAGACTCCGCAAAATCCGTTGCGCCCGCCGAGGCGCCGCCGGAATTAATCAGGCCAGCGCGACCCATATAGCAGTTGGCCAACTGATAACGCACCAGATCGATGGGATTGTTGGTGGTCAGCTTGCTGTACACTCGTTCATCGGTATAGCCGAAGTTAATGGCGTTGTAACCGCCGTTATTCTCGGCCAACTTCTGCTTAACGATATCGGCGCCGATAGTGGCGGCAAGGTGATTGGCCTGGCCGGTCAAATCGGCGCTGGAATGATAATCAACGCCGTCTTTCTTGAACGCCGGGTTGCGCAGATATGCCCACAGCACCGTGACCAGGCCTAATTCATGGGCGCGGGCAAAGGCGGCGGAAACTTCTTCGATTTGGCGACGGGATTGTTCCGAACCAAAATAGATGGTGGCCCCTATGGCCACTGCTCCCAAATCAAATGCCTGATCAACGCTGGCATACAGAGTTTGATCGTATTGGGTGGGGTAGCTGAGGGTTTCGTTGTGATTGATTTTAACCAGAAACGGGATACGGTGAGCATAACGACGAGCTACCGCCGACAGGACGCCATAGGTTGAGGCGACACAGTTGCAGCCTGCCTCCAGCGCCAGTTCGACGATATTCTTTGGGTCAAAATATTGCGGATTGGCGGCAAAAGACGCACCGGCGGAATGTTCCACTCCCTGATCAACCGGCAGGATGGACAGATAGCCGGTCCCCGCTAGGCGGCCGGTATTAAACAGCATTTGCATGTTACGCAGGACTACCGGGGAACGGGCATTATCGATCATTACCCTATCGACATAATCGCTGCCCGGCAGGCACAAGTTTTCGGCGGGAATCGTCGTGCAACGGTGTTCCAGCAGCGTTGCGGCGTCTTTACCCAACAGTGATGAAATATCAGTCATAATTGCCTCCTTTGATTGATGCGAAGGTGCGGCATAAAACTGTCGACCAGTCATGGCGGAGAGAAATGTCCAATACGGGACTTCTTCCCTCTTGAGCAGTGCAAGCCTAGTTCCGATTCCCTCCGCCTGCCATGCATAGCGCTTGTTTTTTTGCAATTGATCAAATGTGGGCGCGTCGGATACGTTTTTAATGCTAAGCGCAGCTTCGGCTAAATTAGCATCAATTCCAGCATTTCAGAAGGCACTTTCTGTTTCAACTCAATTGATAAAATGAGGGGTAAGCCGCATAAACGCGACTGAACTGGCGTAATAGCAAAAAAAGATAAAAAAAGTCATTCATTATATGGATACTGAACATAACCCTCCTTACAGAGCTAACACCACTAAGCGTGAGTGCCGGAGATAAGCGCCGGGAGGGGGGGGCCCAATGATTCATTGATTATCACTGATATTATTATTATCGATTTGATTGGCGGCATGCTCTATCATGCTGCTTATCGGGGTGTAGCCAAGCTGGTTAAGGCAATGGATTCTGATTCCATGATCGGGGGTTCAAACCCTCCCACCCCGTCCAGTGTCCTTAACAGCAAACCCTGCTTCGGCGGGGTTTGCTGTGTCTACGAATGCGGCGTAAAGTTGACTTGGCGTTAGAGGTTTATTTCGCAGCTGATGATTAAGGCAAAACGAAAAAAGTTGATCCGAAAGCGGAGCTGGCGGATCTCCGCTTCTGATTAAGTGGTTTAGCCAACCTTACGGCACAGATATCGGTTCTTGATAAGGTTCTTGAAATACTCGCCTTTCGAGGGCGCCTCCATTAAAGAATGATAGACATTTAATGATACCCCAGGGTATTGATATACGCCGATTGTTTGAAACTGGATTTCAAGCACCCGGCTGGCAGCATCATATCCAACGGACCGAAGATTTGAAGAGACGACTTGTTCACGTTCCAACGACTGTTCCTCCTCAAGAGGGGTGAAACTCGGCTTTATCCTAGAGCATTTTCAACAGCGTAACTTTGTCAAAGATCATGGTTAAAGTTTCACCATGGCATCATCATGACGCGACTTCGGTACCCAGTGTAACGTTATGGCCGCAGCATAGCTCGCCATAATATCGATTGTGCGGTTATCTTGCATGTACGGCTAAGCCGCTTGCGCAAAAAAGATCAACCTTTGCAGTTGGATAACAGAATAATGCGGCCGTTATTATTTTGCCGGGAGCAAGATAATAACGTGCCGCTAAGAATCCCTTAGGCCAAAGCTCTGGTTGAACATCATCAAACATGATGGGCCGGCTATATTGGCGAAGGGCAACGGACGGGTCGAACGGAAGATCACGGACAAAAATATGTTATCCATTGATCTTGTTGAGCATTAACCAGGCTGAATTTTTTATCCGACAATCGTTGCGCCAAGAATCCCTGAGCGGTAACCGCCGTGGGCAAGAATTGCGTACGATCGGAAGAGTAAAGAATACCGCTGTCTACGGTCATGGTCGGCATGGTGACGCTGAAGGAATTGACATTATCGATAATCAAGGCGTTGGTTTCGCCTATCGGTTGGCCTGACAGGCTTCTGATTTCACCGTGACAGGTCATGCCTTTGTCACTTGAGTTGGACGAACAGGCGGAAATCGCCAAAAAAACCATCGACATAACTATCCGTTTCATATCACCCTTCAACTGGTTGTTATAGTATTACAAGTCAACCGTGACTATTGCGTGCGTCGACAAATTTTGCTGATAATTTATTGGAGACGATGAGGCAAGGAAGTTTTATGCTGAAAGAATTATAGCTTGGCTTTTGGTTTTGTGCCGAAGCATGCAAGAGAATATCTCTAAACTTCAAGCCGTTGGGCCGGCAGCCTGACGAAAAAGTCGGTAAAATCCCTCCATCGCGTAGCCGCATTTTCGCCAATGTCCAGATCATTGTTTAGGCTGCAACCAGTGGGTCCGATATAAACATTATCGCCGATACGAATTTCCCTTGGCAAGCTGATATTCTTCTTGTCGATAGTGACATTTTACGTAATATAAAATTTTTACCACTAATACAGCAATCAGCAATGATGGTATCAACAAAATGAAAAATCATTACCGCTTTCCTAATATCGAGGACTAATTGAATATTAAGACCAGATTTGTTTCTATGCTTTTTATTTACCTTAATGATCTGTTTTTTTGTAGCGGCTCACACAGTGACTTAGCGATGCGGCTGTCTGCGAGTTTTCCGTACAAAAGAACGCTAGAATAGGTAGCTAACCGGGTTGATGATCTCCGCAGCACCGTGACGCGGGTGTGAATGATTACCACCCGTATTCGTCCAAGCCAGGGTATAATGTATAAATTTACATGGACCGAAAGGTATTGAAATTGGTAGAATATAATCCTTTCACCCTGGCTTATTCAGTTTGCCTTGAAACTGATTTCATCAGTAAAAACAATTTTAATCCATCATAATATTTCAATCGGTTGCCATATGAATCTTCGCACAGTGACTTGGGAGATGAGCCAATAATGCTATCTCTCCCAAGCAAGAGGCTGACACGCATCGCCTCATTGGTTTCGCTCTTTGTGGCGTTGCTGTTGGTCAGCATCAAAGTTTGGGCATGGCTGGTTACCGGCTCTATTGCGATGCTCACGGCCGCGGCGGATGGCCTGGTCGATGTCATGGCCTCCATTGTCACCCTGACGGGCGTTTATTATGCCCAGCGTCCGGCGGATAGAGGGCATCGTTATGGTCATGGCAAAGCCGAGGCGGTAGCGGCTTTCGTGCAGGCATTACTGCTGGCCGGCGCAGGGCTGGTGCTGGGCGTTGATTCCGCTGGACGTCTGCTGCATCCGCAGGCGCTGGCCCAACAGGGCGTGGGGATCTGGGTCATCATTGCCAGTACTTTTTGCGCCGGCTCCCTGGTGGCCATGCAAACGTTTGTGGTTAAACGAACCGGGTCGACGGCCATTGCCGCCGATCGCGCGCATTATATTACCGACATAGCGGTCAATATTGCCGTGCTGGCGGCGTTGGTGCTGGAAAGCCGGTTCGGCTGGACCCGTTCCGATGCGGTCGGTGCGCTGTGCATTTCCGGTTATATGATCTGGAATGCCCGCGGCATGGCGCTTTCCGCCTTGATTCAATTATTGGATCAGGAACTTGATGCCAATAATCGGCAGCGAATTCGTAATGCGGTATTAAGCTGCGAGGGGGTGCGGGGGGTTCATGATATCCGTACCCGCAATGGCGGCGACCGGGTTTTTGTCGAGTTTCATGTGGAAGTGGATGGTTTGCTGACTGTCGATGTCGGTCATGATATCGGCGATGTTGCGGAAGCTGCGGTCAGAAAATTATTTCCGGTTGCCGAGGTATCCGCACATCTCGAGCCTGCCGGTATAAAAGATAAGCGCCTGGACGATTTGGTGGAGTGATAGCGTTAAATTAGCGCTGGTTTTTTGCAGTATGTCCCGACAGAGGAAATTTTTCGGATTTATCACATCGAAATCGGGTCTAAACTTAAGCTTAATAGCTCTGTAAAAACTATGTAAATCAGCGGCCGAGGCTATTAGCGCGTTATTTAAACAGGCATGCGTATAAATTTGCAATAAAGTATTACTTAAAAGTAAGGAATTCGTTATTTGCAACAAAAGATGCGTAAAGTGGCTTGCATAATAGCCTAATAAGGGCTGTTATGAGATTATCGGCGTGTGTTTGTGTGTCTCAGTTTTATAGGTGTCTTACGATGAAAAAATTACCGATTCTTCTGGTTTCGCTGAGTCTGTTAATGCCAGTTGCCGGTTTCGGATATCCTTACGCTGGTGGCGGCCACGGTGGTTTTCACGATTACTACCATTACCGCTATGGCCCTCATGGTTGGGTCGGCGGCCGTCCTCATTACGGTGAAAGATTTGGTTTTTTACCCGGTTTGGCGTCAACGGTGTTGATAGCCGGTTTAACCTATTATGTCCTGGATGGGGTGTATTACCAACGCCAGAATGATCAATATATCGTGGTGCAGGCCCCGCCGGCGCCCCCGACCTATTCTTCTGGCTATGGTGGTGCTATGACTGTATTGGATCTCAATGGCGAGCGTTATTACGTCAATCAGGGACATTATTATCGCCGTGATATTAACGGCCAATATATGGAAGTGCCGCGTCCCGCTGGTCTTTGATGTAATATTTATCAAAAATGCCTGCTTAGCGCAGGCATTTTTATTGCCGATTCTTCTTCAAATAACAAAAGTAAATAACATATTTCCTAATTTTCAGCTCTAAGGCATTTATAGAGCAGCCTGAATAAAATATAATAAAATCAATATATTATATCCTTTTTGGATAATCTTCCGAATTCGTCTAATGGCGACATATGAATTAAAAGCATATATCAAACAACAAGATAGCAAAAAAAAGATTAAATTGATGTCAGCAAAAAATATTATTATTAATAGCGAATCATCACATTTTAACGATATTCTTTTTTGACAACAAACAAAAATATCTACTAGGCTGATTAATATTGTTAGATGTGAGTTGAGTCTATCTAACATATCTTGCTGATATTATTGATATCAATTATCTTGGTCAATTATGCTCCCTTATTGGAGGTTTACATGGCAGAACAACGCAAAGGTTCAGGCAATTTTGCAGACGATAAACAAAAAGCATCTGAAGCCGGTAAAAAAGGCGGTCAGCATAGCGGCAGCGGCGGTTTCAAGAATAACCCGGAAAAAGCCTCGGAAGCGGGCAAAAAAGGCGGTCAAAACAGCCATGGCGGCGGACGTCATTCTTGATTGAAAGCTTTATCATCCATGAACAAAAACTGTCGTGCTCTACGACAGTTTTTGTTTTATCTAGGCATTATCAGATTGTATTTCTGTCTATTCTTATTATATTAAGACATAGAGGCCGTTAGCGCGGTAAAGGTAAGGCCTTTGATTCTCTTTGTGCGCATGCGTTACGGTCAGCGCTTGTGTTACTCGCCGCGGGCAAATAGTCAGCTCGGACTGGGGGAAACTATTATGGATAATGATCCGCTTTACACAGCACTTCTTGAACGTATCGAGGTGCTTGAGGCTCGCGAACGGCAGTTGACAGTGGCGTCCCATGCTTATCAGGTGGTCATCACCACGATACTGGGCAATCTTGATACTGAAACTCGCAGGCGCATTATCAGCATGGTGGATGAAGCCCATGAAATCGCTTATTCACAGGCGGTTAATCGCAGCGATAAACATCTGTCGGAAATTATCAAATGTGCCGACGAAATTGTGCAGCGCATGTTTAATTACGCCCAAGGCGGTCCGCATTCCGACCTATCTTGAGTCGCCCGAGTCAGCCATGTCTGTGCCATGTATAATGGTGTTCCGCGAGTTAGCGTCAAAACCGGGTTTGGTTGGCGTCGGTCATAGGATCGCCAGTCATCATGTGATTTGAACAAGTGCGGTAAATGCATCCTATAGGGGAAATCATGAACAACAGCATCCTTGGGCCATTGATAGTAACCTTGTCCTTATTCACCATAGCCGCTGCCCCGGCAGCCGATAACATGACTGGTATGAAAATGGATAACGGAACATCCCAAGGGCTGGGTCCCGCCAGTCAAGCTTATCTGCATACCATGGCCAATATGCATGAAAAGATGGCTGTCGGCGTTAAGGCAAAAGACCCCGATATCGCCTTCGCTCAAGGCATGATACCGCATCATCAGGGGGCTATCGCCATGGCGCAGGTCGAACTGCAATATGGCAAGGACCCGGCCATGCGGCAGTTGGCTGAAAATATTATCAAAGCGCAAAAGACTGAAATCCGGATGATGCATGATTGGCTTAAGGCCCATCCGCACAACGGGCATTAATCTGTACTGCACGCTTGCAATTCGCAGCCAGGTTTGATAACTCTAGAATACCCAGGTGTTATCGGGGAGTTTTTGGTAAACAACCTAATCTGAACTATATGCGAGGTGCTTATGAGTAGAGGTAAGGACAAGTCAGCCAAGAAGAAACCGGAAAAAACACTTAAGGAAAAAAGAGCAGATAAAAAAAGCAAAAGGGAGCTGGAAATCTAAGCCTCTTGCTTTTTTTTATTGTCACCAGCCCGGCAGCAGCCGGGTTTTTTATGCCGGCTATACGAATAGTGTCATCTACGCCCTTGAGCTTCCGGTTCTCCAAGCTGGCTATGTTCAGTCACTTGTATTCCATAATTTAGCGAGCTTATAGGTTAATCATTACTTAACCAGTGTGCTTATTGGCACACGCCAGGATGACTTTTGATGGCGAGAGGGGATAGGGTACTCAGCAAATAAAGCTGATCATAAGCGGCTGTAAAATAAAAAAAAGCCCGTTATAGAACACGGGCGAAATAACTGCTTAAGGTACGCCAGGGAAACTAAATTAGAGGACCATATTACGCGAAATTTTGGGAATTACTATAGGATTAGTCAATAATCACAAGAGATTATTCTCTTAATTTTTAATAACTTATAAATTAATCAAAACGATAAATTTTGATAAATTTTAAATAAAAGGCTCCGGAAATTAATTCAGTAACGCAGTGGCGGCGTTAACCGTAAGTTTAATAATGGCTCGTTACGGCACATTTGCGGGGTGATGCCAAAATATTTTTTGAAAAGAGTAGTGAATTGGGATTGTGAATTGAAACCATAATCCAGGGCAATGTCGATAATTTTGTGGTCGGTATTACGCAGGCGATAAACCGCTTCAGTCAATTTGCGCTCTCTGATATAACGACCGACAGCAATGCCCGTCGTGGCGCGAAATACGCTTTGCATATGCCAGACGGAATAACCGGAACGATCAGCCAATTCCGGCAGGGCGATATCGCGGTCCAGATGATCCTCGATCCAGACGGCGAGTGCGGCCACCAGAGGTTCATTGGGTTTGATTTCGCGCATACCTTTTTATTCCCGCTACAGCGGTTTGTCAGAGAAAGAGTGATTCATTCTAGAGATCATCCGCTTCGGAGCAAGTTAAAACAGTTCTTTTTGCCGGAAAGTTGCAAAAGCAGCGCCTGATGCGCAGGGCCAATTTCCTGGCCCTGCGCGTTGACCGCCCGTCAGGGCGGCGTGTGCGTTTACCGGGGATGATCAGACATTGCCTTTGTTATCTTCTTCCACTGCGTCATAAATTCGTTGCATGATATCGGGAAATGCCGATTGTACCCGGCTCCAACTGGGAATGAAGGGCTTATCGTTCGGCCGCTCTATGAAGGCCTGACCGGCATCGAGAATGCATTGCATGAATAATTCCACCGCCGCTTCCTCGCTATGTTGGTCAAATTTCAGACCATTCATGATAGCGTCATGATGATAAAATTCCAGAATATCGAGGGCATTGCGGTAATACGTTGCTTTCAATACCCGAAAAGAATCGCTGGTCAGGTTGACGCCCATGGTTGCCAATTTACGATATAAGGATTGAATGATGTCATTGCTCATCCGCTTCAACCCGCCTGAGCCGTCTTCTTCCGCCAGCGGCTGATGTTTGTGATCATAATTATCAGAAATTTCCACCTGACATATATGGTTAGGTGAATAGTTGCGATAGATTTCCGATAGTAAACCGATCTCCAGTCCCCAGTCGCCCGGAATTTTCATGTCGTGCATTACTCGGGTGCGCATGGCGAATTCACCGGATAAGGGGTAACGAAAGCTATTCAAATAGTCAAGATAGGGGGATTGTCCGTAAACATTTTCCAGCGAGCGCAGTAATGGGCCGACCAATAATCGCACCACTCTACCGTTCATTTTGCCATTGGCGACGCGGGCATAAAAACCTTTGCAGAATTCATAGCTGAATCTGGGATGAACCACCGGATAAAGTAAACGGGCCAACATGCCCCGTTCATAAGTGACAATATCGCAATCATGCAATGCCACCGCCATCGTCCGATCGGAGGCCAAGGTATAACCGGTACAGAACCAGACATTGCGGCCTTTCCCCGGTTCGGTCGGCGATAAGCCTTCTTTTTCCAGCTCGGCATCGATGGTTTTTAAGCGCGGGCCATCATTCCAGAGGATGCGATGGTGCTGAGGCAGCCGGGAAAAAAATTCACGGGCAAAAAGAAATTGGTCGCGATCAGCGCGATCGAGGCCGATAACGATTTCCGCCAGATAGGGCACTTTCGCTATTTCATTAATGATGTTTGCCAACGCCGGGCCTTCCAGCTCCGAAAAGAGCGAAGGGAGTATCAACCCCATTTTACGTTTTTTGGCAAAGCCAATCAGTTCATTTTCCAATTCATTGACGTTGCGATCCGTTAGGTTATGAAAATTGGCAATAATTCCGTTTTGATGAAAATCGCTCATAAAATGTCCTCCCAAATGATAAATTGTTATCTCGAATCGTCAGTCAAGCGCGCCAAAAAAGTGATCCAGTCCTTCGCTCCAGCCTTCAGGTCCAAAGGCGACTGTTCGGTAGACCGCTGATTTTTCCGGTCCGATGTCTACCGGTGTTTTGCTATAACCTCGGATAATCACCGCATAATCCACAGCCTGAAGCATCGAAACATCATTAGGGCCGTCGCCCAATCCCAGTGATTGCCAATTACGTCCGTCGCGTTGATGGTAAAGATTGAGTAGCCAGCGGACCGCTACGCCTTTGCCACCGCCTTCGGACATCACATGATAAAATCGGCCGCCCTCAAGCAGAATCAATGAATGGTTCGCCAGGCAGCGTTTGAATTCCTCCATTTTTTCGTCGCTGTCACGCCAGATTAAGGCTTCCGATGCTTGTCGACGCTGTGCCAATAACGCGTCTTGCGGGTCTAAGCCGGTCCATTCGCCAATGAGCTTTTCGTTGACATCACCGAAACCGAAAAATTTAAAGCCCTGCTCCTGACGCAGTTTGGTCAATATCGCCCTGATTGACGGGTAATCCTGGCCCAATATCGTGGTGATCGGTTCAACCGCCGGTAGCCACTGCGAGCCGGGGTGTAATAACGCACCGTTTTCAGCGATAAAAGGGGCGCCGACCAAGCCCAAGCTCTGTTGTAATTTACCGATTTCCGCCGCGGTCTTGCTGGAGCAGATAACCACCGGGATACCCTGGGTTTTGAGTTTGTCCAGCCAAGGGACGGCGGGTTGCCAGCTATACGTATGGTGATCCAGCAACGAACCATCCAAATCGGTAACGACGATCAATGGATCAAGTAAACTAGGCATGATTGAGTCCGCCGTTAATCTGCAAAATGAAACAAGGGAAAGTCAACTGTTTGTCAATAAAATCACAAAGATATCTTGCGGTTAATGATCTCCGTTTTTCATGTGGGCGGCTAAAGCGTTATGAATGGGTTAACGATTGACTTCGGTAACGGCAAAATTGCGAATATCCAGATGATACGCTTCGGCCAGCGCGCCATAAGTGATGTACTGATTGCCTTCGGCGGTGACGATATGTGCGTGTTCATGACTCGTATGCGCATGCACATCCGGCCCCGCCACCTCGTGCACGGCTTTTAGCAGTGATTCCACATCAATATTGATTTCCCGCTGCAAATGCTCGTTATACTCTTTAGCGAAAGGCATGGTTTTAACCCTCAAACAGCTTACCGGGAGTTGATTTAAAGTTAAGTATAGCTTTTCGGAAGCCCTATGCCGTCTCAAGTGCGTCATAGCGTCCCACACGATACTTTTTTTGGGGGGGAAACGGCGACAAAGATGAGTTATATCGTCGGCTGACTGGATCGCGTCAGATGTATTAAACTATTGGCTGGCACATTATGAGGTAAGTCATGAAATTACATGATCGGGTCACGGTTAAAACGGACGGCGGACCGCGCCGGCAAGGTACCATTTTGGCGATAGAAGAATTTAGTGAGGGAATCATGTATCTGGTTGCTCTGGATGATTATCCCACAGGTATCTGGTTTTTCAATGAAACCAGCCATCCCGACGGCATTTTTGTCGAAGCCATGCCGGATGGCGCCTGAACTAAGCCCCGGTTCGGTTGACGCCGGGGATAGTCCCACTGTGAAGTAACCGGTATAACAACGTATCGACACCGGTTGTTTATCTGGCGACATTTTAGGGGAAAAGCAGAAAGCGGCTACCGGGCGTTAACATAAATACCGCTGGTGACGGTATCGGTCAACCTGACGACATGGTAGATAACCTGCTTGTTATGTGTCTTGATTTTTCGTTTGATATTGCCCTTGTGCGAAGACACAGTTTTAGCCTTGATTTGCATGACATCGGAAATTTGGATGGTATCGTGTCCGGACATCCACATGCGCAACATATTCGACTCGGTCTGGCTTAAACGCACCGGGTTGAGATCCAATGGTAACTGGTGCGGATTATCCAGTTCACTATTCTTGTTGCAACCGCATAGTAGGGAATGTAGCGTCTCCGCTTTGATAGCTTTTGAGGTGATAATCAGGTTCTTACGGACAAAAAGATAATCTTCGAAATGGATATTGGTCATGGCCATAAAGATGAAGAATAGCGTGTCTGGATGTTGGGTGATAATTCCTTTTATTCGATCCGTAGCGTCTGGTTCATTAATAAAGCATTCTTCATTGATAAAAACCACGTCGGGCCTGATATGGCTGCATTTCATCTGTAGTTGGGATATGTCGGATACCGTATTGATGTTTCGGCGTTTTACGCCGGTATCAGTTAGAAAACCGGTAAGACCGAGACGGGTATAGCTGCATGAGTCCATAATTATCGTTGGCATAGCGCACCCTCTTTTAACTTCGTTTATACCCGTCATAGTTCAATTTGCCGGTGCGTTGGCAATACCCGGCTCATCCCTGGGCCTCGCCCCTCACAGGGCCGCGACACGTCGCGTTCAAATCTGCTCCTGCAAATTTGTCCTCACTCACCCCGGTCACTTACCTGAGTAAGTTCCTGGGGATTCGCTGCGTCGCCGCCTTCCCGCAACTCGAACTATTTAGGCTATATCTGTTTTAATTAACGATAAAATGCTTATCTCTGGCCAGAAATTTCATAAAGCTTCACAGTTAGCTAATGTTTTATCAACAATCACTAACTAAGTTCAATGACAATTTTTTGAGATCCATCTCGCAAAAGTTAATCTATAAATTTGACTTAAGTCTGCCATGGGTCCTTTCTATGGTGCGTATTTGATCTACTGGCTAAAGTGGGATGTTCGGTACGAAGGATCATCAAGCGGCAAGCGCATTCGTGCAAAGGCAAGACTTTTCTTTAGATAATACTATTATAAAATTCACTAACTATACATAAGAAAAATTCATCAATTTTCTTGGCTAATTATCCGCGCCATACAAGTCCTTCGTAATCATTTGTAACTTATTGCCCTCTTTATTTTTTTTTAATGTTATCAACTCATTAATTAAGACCTTAATGAAAATGCTTTAGATTATCATTCAAATTAAGTAATCTAGTGACGACTTAGTGTGAATATTGGCCTGATATGTAATAATTTATTAAAATTTAGGCACAAGTTTTTGCGTAATATAACAAAATTCATGAATAGCCGTTTGACCAGCAGCGCGATGAATCAGCGAATATATGGAAAATATTGAAGTATGGAACAGGGACTTTTATGGGCTGATGACCGAAGGCTGTTCAGTGCCTTGAAATGCGTCGAGTTTGGTATGGCAAGCCTGCGTCCGCTCAGCCTCTCGGTTGCCGATTTCTCACATATCGAAAATCTTTGTCTATACTTAATACAGTATCTTGTACCGGGAAGGATTAGCGGGACAGCAAGCGGTGCGTTAGCTGTTTGGGTTTTGCGTCACGAGGCCGCTGTATAAGGAGAATGACAAACAGCATTATTCACTTCTCTCTCTTTACTTCTTTGTTGCCCGCTTAACTTTTCCTCTACCGCTGATTTTTCATCGAGCGACGGCAAGTCCTGCAATCCAGTATCGCGCTCATGATGCTGTCCGCTTGCGGTTATAAACGAGGATAATAGGTATGACTGACAGTGATTTATTACCCCCGATCCCTTTGGATTCTTTCGCTTTTTTCTTTGATCTGGACGGAACGCTGGCCCCCATTGAAAAACGGCCGGATTGGGTATTCATTCCTGATGATATCAAGCAGGTGCTGGGGAAAATTTTCTCCTCTACAGGAGGGGCGTTGGCACTGGTTTCCGGACGGTCTCTGAGTGAACTGGACGCATTATGCGATCCGCTTAAATGTCCGGTTGCGGGCGTGCATGGCGCGGAACGTCGGGATGCTAACGGCGCCATTCACAGGATTGAAATATCTCCCGCGGCCATGTCCGAATTGGGGGGCAAACTTAAGCACGCCATGCAGGCTTTTCCAGGGAGCGTGGTGGAAGCAAAAGGTATGGCTTATGCGCTGCATTATCGCCAAGCCATGAAATTCGAGAAAGACATACATGATTTGGCCCGAAAAATGATCCGGTACTACCCACAGTTTGCCTTGCAACCAGGCAAGTGTGTAGTTGAACTCAAACCGGCAGGCGTTGATAAAGGTGCTGCCATTTTGGCTTTTATGCGGGAAACGCCTTTTACCGGCAAAACCCCCTTGTTCATTGGCGACGATCTCACCGATGAAGCGGGTTTTGAACGGGTGAACGCCCTTGACGGCATCACTGTCAAGGTGGGTCCGGGCGACACCGCAGCGCATTACCACCTGGACAGTGTAACTGATGTCCATGATTGGCTAAGGTCATTGATAAAACGACCAGAAAGTCATCCTACTAATACTATAATGTCAGTCGGGGAGGATTTATGAGTCGCTTAGTGGTCGTTTCAAATCGTATCGCCGCTATGGAAGGTAAAAAGGAAAGCGCCGGCGGGCTCGCTGTTGGCATCATGGATTCGCTGAAGGATGCTGGTGGTTTGTGGTTCGGCTGGAACGGCAATATCAGTGAAGAAGAGCTACCGTTGGAAACGCGGCAACAGGATAATATAACTTTTGCCGCTTTTAGTCTGAAACAAAGTGAATACGATCAATATTATTTGAATTTCTCTAATACGGTAATCTGGCCGGCCTTTCATTATCGTCTCGATCTGGTTCAATACCAGCGTGAAGATTACGATGGTTATTGCCTTGTTAATGAAAAGCTAGCCAGGCGGTTAAAACCTTTAGTAGAGCAAGATGATATTTTGTGGATTCATGATTACCATTTATTACCCTTCGCCGCGGCTTGCCGAAAATTAGGCATGAAAAATCGTATCGGGTTTTTTCTGCATATTCCGTTTCCCACTTCGGAAATTTTCAACGCGCTGCCGCCGCGAAAAGAATTACTCGAAATGTTATGTGAATATGACTTAATTGGTTTTCAGACCGAATCGGATCGCTCGGCGTTTACCGAAAATCTCGCGTTGGTAACGGAGGTGGAACAATTAGCGGACGATCGTTTATCAGCCTATGGCAAATCTGTTACGGTACGTGTTTATCCAATAGGCGTGGAGCCGGAAAGCATTCGTAAATTAGCTGAAGGACATTTGCCGTCGAAACTTGCGCATTTGCGCGATAAAATGAACGGGCAATTAATCATCAGCGTCGACCGCCTTGATTATTCCAAAGGCCTGCCCGAACGCTTCCAGGCCTATGAGACCTTGCTGGAAAACTTTCCCCAGCATCGCGGTAATATCCGCTATTTTCAGATTGCGCCTACCTCGCGTGGCGATGTACAGGCCTATCAAGACATCCGACATGAACTGGAAACGGAAGCGGGGCGCATCAACGGCCATTTTTCCACCATGGAATGGACGCCCTTGTTTTATCTTAATCAGCATTACGAGCGCAGCCTGTTGATGAAAATTTTCCGTCAATGCAATGTCGGTCTGGTGACACCCTTGCGAGATGGAATGAATTTGGTGGCAAAGGAGTATGTTGCCTCCCAGGACCCGTCTGATCCTGGCGTGTTGATTTTATCGCGGTTCGCCGGCGCGGCCAATGAGCTGACCAGCGCGCTGTTGGTTAATCCGTATGACCGTGATGGCGTGGCCTCTGCGCTTGACAAAGCCTTAACCATGCCACTGGCGGAAAGAATAACGCGTTATAAAGAGATGATGGTGATGATTACCAAAAATGACATTGTTCATTGGCGCCAATCGTTTCTTAGCGATTTGAAGGCGGTACCGCAGCAAAACAGCGATGGAGGGCAACATGTGCAACAACCCCCTTTGTCCAAACGGGCCTGATAGAAAGAAGAATTTCTCCCTGTCCCGCCGATAAACCCCGGTAAACAGCGCTATTGTTTCTGTAAGCGAGTGGCCACGATAGCGCCTTTGGGCCGGGCCGATTCAGGTTTGGTCGCTTCCTCTATCTACCCTCAGTTAATCCTTCCATACCGGTTGGGTTGGCCTTCTTGTATGGCACCTATTGGAAAATCCATAACCTTTAATTACATAAGGGGGTATTGCTGTTGTAACTTCTGCAAAAATTACTTCAAATAATCATTTCTTATTCCGTAACTGGTGCAAGAAGTGAGCGCAATTAATCCCCCATTCTTGGTGCTGCTAAAATATTGATCAATTTTTAGCTAAAGATTTGATTCACGCTGCCGATGTAAGTGACACGCGGCTAATTTGGCAGTGTGTTTTTGCGCATCTTCAGTAACGCTTTACAGAAACTTACCTTACATTTCATCAAACTGAACGAATATGGACACGCTTAACTTCTTTTCGGGATTTTGATTATATTCTGATCAATTTTTCGTCAAAAATATTGGGGAAAAACAAGTATTTGTTTCTAGTTTGTTATTGATGCATTTAAGCTAATGATTTCACAAAAAACAGTATTAATCTAATTAAATTCGATTTAACAGCATATTTTAGGCCATAAAAACCAAAATTCGAATGATATTCTGTCAAAAATGGGATGATTGGAACAATACGCTAATGTGACATGCTCAAATGATAATGTTTCCCATCAATATGGTTGCCTTGATTAATTATTAACCAATGCTGATGTCTGACCAGTAGCAAATCTGATCAAGTGAGCTCATTTTATGTGATCCAGATCACACTTTATCCAAAATTCATCGGATGACAGATTGTATGGACAACGGATTCAGCGTTAGAGTTGCGGCGCAATTAGGATTAATCTCACTTAAATGTAAATAATTACAGAGAAAAATTTTAATTATCTTGGACGGTTGTGGGCAAGCTTATTCGGAATGCATTATAACGGTTTGGCTATATGTATTGGCCGTTGGGATTACCGGAAAATAAAATCATCTTCTGGTACGGCTGATTTTCATTAGCCACCCAGGGGAACGATCCCCGGATACCGGGCGATATTTTTATCACCCAAGTTATGTTTTTAAACATAGTCTAGAGGGATGGGAAAATGAATACGAGTGAAATAAGAAAACACGTTTACGATATTAATTTGTCATACCTTTTATTGGCGCAACGGCTTATCAACCAAGAAAAAGCCTCGGCGATGTTTCGTTTAGGAATTGACGAAATGATGGCGGATGTATTATTAAACTTGACTTTGCCGCAAATGGTAAAATTGGCTGAAACGAATCAATTACTTTGCTTGTTTCGTTTTAACGATCATAAAACCATCACACAATTAACACAAGATTCACGAGTTGACGAGTTGCAGCAAATACACACCGGTATTTTGTTATCAAGTCAATTACAAGATCGACTAGCGTCAAAAGAAAGTCATCTAGCGAAAAAAAGGGCTTAGCTATGGCCGTGAAAAGCATTGTCCAAGAAGCAAAAGATATCCAACTGGCAATGGAGTTGATCTCATTAGGTGCTAGGTTGCAGATGCTGGAAAGCGAAACGCAATTGAGCCGCGGTCGGTTAATCAAATTGTATAAGGAGCTGCGCGGTAGTCCGCCGCCGAAAGGCATGCTGCCGTTTTCAACTGATTGGTTTATGACATGGGAACAAAATATCCATTCTTCCATGTTTTATAATATCTATCAGGTTCTGTTGCAAAATGGACAATGTGTCGGCGTGGAGGCGGTTATCCGCGCTTATCGTTTGTATCTTGAACAATGCCCGCAGCAAAATGGCGAAGTGCCGCTTCTGGCGTTGACGCGTGCCTGGACATTGGTTCGTTTCGTCGATAGCGGTATGTTGCAATTGACCCCATGCAGTCATTGTCATGGCCATTTCATCACATATGCCCATCAACCGGAGTATGGCTTTGTCTGCAGTTTGTGCCAGCCTCCATCCCGAGCGGTAAAAAGACGTAAACTTTTGCCCAATACGGCCGATATAAATCCCAAGCTGCTGGATGAACTGGCAAAACGCGCGGTTTAACGGATAGTTTTCTCCGGTTGACAACGCTCATGGTGGTAATTAGATGACCAGTCGCCATGGGTATTGCCGTTCGGGTCCTTCCGATTTGACTACGTGCTTGCCGGCATCTTTTTACCGGGAGATCAGGCGTGTTAGTGATTTTGGGATATATTGTCGTCATTGCCGCGGTGTTTGGTGGTTATGCCTTGGATGGCGGACAATTGGGCGCGCTCTATCAACCTGCCGAGTTGTTTATGATTGCCGGTTCGGGTATCGGCGCGTTTGTGGTTGGCAACAACGGTAAGGCTATCAAATCTACATTTCACTCCTTCCCACTCTTGTTTCGTGGTTCAAAATACAATAAATCGCTCTACATGGACTTAATGGCATTGTTGTTTCGCTTGATGGCGAAAGCGCGTCAACAAGGCATGTTATCCTTGGAGTTTGATATCGATAAACCACAAGGAAGCGAGATATTTCAACATTATCCATTGATTCTTAACGATAATTTATTAATTGATTTCCTCACCGATTACCTGCGCCTGATGATTGGCGGCAACATGAACGCATTCGAAATCGAGTCGCTGATGGATGAGGAGATCGAAACCTATGAGCATGAATGTGAAATCCCCGCCAGTAGCCTCGGTCAGGTAGGGGATTCTTTACCGGCTTTTGGTATCGTCGCCGCAGTGCTTGGCGTGGTGCATGCGCTGGCCTCGGCGGATCGTTCGGCTATCGAATTGGGCGCGCTGATTGCTCAGGCGATGGTTGGAACATTCCTGGGTATTTTGCTTTCCTATGGGTTCGTTACGCCATTAGCGTCGTTATTGCGGCAAAAGCGGGCTGAGACCACCAAAATGATGCAGTGCATCAAAATAACCCTGCTCTCGAGCATTCATGGTTATGCGCCGCAAATCGCGGTGGAATTTGGTCGTAAAACACTGTTTTCCGCTGAACGCCCGTCGTTTAGCGAGCTTGAAGAGCACGTCCGGCACGCCAGGGATACGGCGAAGAAACCGGTTGAAGAGGATGCATGAAGAACCAGCCGGTAGTGGTGGTACGCAAGCGTCGGTCGTCCGCCCACCAAGCGGCGCACGGAGGCGCTTGGAAAATTGCTTACGCCGATTTCATGACTGCGATGATGGCGTTTTTTTTGGTGATGTGGCTACTGTCCATTGCCAGCCCGAAAGATTTGACCACCATTGCGGAGTATTTTCGTACGCCGCTTGCCACTGCGCTGACCAATGGTCCCCGCAGTAGTTCTGATAGCAGTCCTATTCCCGGCGGCGGCGCCGACCCGACCCGGCAACAGGGCGATATTCATAAAAATATTAAAACCGATGCCAATAAAAGTATCGATGCGTTGATGCAAAAACTGGAGAAGAAACGGCTCAATCAGTTACGGGAACGATTGGATCAGTTGATTGAGTCAGATCCGCGCCTGCGAGTTCTGCGGCCTCAGTTATTAATCAATATGGTGGAAGAAGGATTGCGGATACAAATCCTAGATAGTCAAAATCGGCCAATGTTTGAAACCGGCAGTGCCACTGTCGAGCCTTATATGCGTGATGTTTTACGCGGCATAGCGCCTATTTTGAATGATATTCCCAATAAAATCAGCATTTCCGGGCATACCGACGCCACGCCGTACGCCGATGGCGAGCGCGGTTACAGTAACTGGGAGTTATCGGCCGATCGGGCCAATGCTTCCCGGCGTGAATTGATTACCGGCGGATTATCCGGCGAAAAAATTCTGCGGGTCGTCGGGATGTCATCCACCATGAGTTTGGCACCAAAGCAGCCGGATGCGGCGATAAATCGCCGTATCAGCCTGGTGGTCTTGAATAAACAGACGGAAGAGATGATTGAACACGAAAACGCGGAAAATCCCGGCGTGGATGTGAATGGCACGAGAGATTTGATCCAACAGACCGGCACCAAACCCGGCGCTGGCGGTCCTTCGTCAGCGCCGGCGCAGTCTACGACGCCAGGCGGTTCTCAGCCTGAAGCGGTGAATCCGGCGCCAGCGCCAGCGGATGCTTCTCAGCCGGCTGTCCCGGGCAGCGGCGCTTCGGCCGTACCGTCCGGCGAGTCATCGCCGGCGCAACCCGGCGCGGGCGGCAATGTCGCCAACATGCCCGGCGGGAATACGCCGTCAGCGTCCGCCGGGACGCCAACGCCAAGTGTTGGCGGCAAATCTTCTCCAGCGGCGTCGGACAAAGGGGCG
>Ga0224527_1000575_pt1 | contig 23695 bp, 25 predicted proteins | sample CBST0metaG_FD_179882 | JGI IMG/M metagenome (GOLD analysis project Ga0224527, IMG submission 179882) | Peat soil microbial communities from Stordalen Mire, Sweden - C.B.S.T0 | ecosystem: Environmental > Terrestrial > Soil > Wetlands > Peat | place: Sweden: Norrbotten County, Stordalen Mire... | reverse complement strand
AACAATGGCAAACGTACTCGATCTACGGCGGCGCATTCGCAGCGTGAAAAACACGCGGCAGATCACCAAGGCCATGAAGATGGTCTCGGCGGCCAAGCTCCGTCGCGCGCAGGAGCGGGCGCTCAGTGCCCGGCCCTACGCCAGGATGATCACCAGCGTGCTGGAATCGCTGACGCGCCGCGTTGATATCTTCGACGAGGTCACCGGCAACCTGCGGCATCCCCTCTTTGCCACCCGGCCTGAAAAGCGGGTGCTGCTGATCATCGTCAGTGGCGACAAGGGTTTTGCGGGCGCATTCAACGCCAACATCCTCAAGACGGCCTTCCAGTTCATCACTGGCAATCCTGATAAGGAGATTGACGTCGAAGCTGTGGGCCGCAAGGCGCGCGACCTGATGCGCCGCCGCTATCCCGCGGCCGTCTACGCCGAGCAGACCGACGACGCAGGCGGCACGCGCCAGGTGCGCGAGAGCCACGGGCCGGTCGAGGTCACGGGCGATCATCCGGGAATGCTGCTCAAGCTTGAAAACAGCCGCGTTCAGGAACTGGCCCAGAGCATCATCTCCCGCTATGTGCATGAGGAGATCGACGCAGCCTACATCGTCTACAACGAATTCAAGTCGGTGATCTCGCAGCGGCTGGTGGTTGAAAAGCTACTGCCGCTGATGAAGATCGGCGTTCCGCAGATTACCGGCGCCCAGGAGCCATCCGAGGAAGAGAAAGAACGCGCTGCTGAAGCGGCTCTCTCCGCGGGCATTTCGATTGAGCCAGTGGACACCGCCGAGGCCGACGACGAAGCGCGCAAGTTCGGCACCGCGCAGGTGGACTACATCTATGAGCAGCCGGCCGAGGAACTGTTGAACGGCCTGTTGCCGCAATACGTTTCTTCCATGCTGTACCACGCCATGACCGAGTCGGTTGCCGCGGAACATGCGGCCCGCATGACGGCGATGGATTCGGCAACCAACAACGCCTCGGACATGATCGACGCGCTCACGCTGCATATGAATCGCGTGCGCCAGGCGGCCATTACCAAGGAGATTATCGAGATTGTTTCCGGTGCCGCGGCGCTGTAAGGATGATCCCGATGAAGAAGCCTGAGATGTTCGATCCTGAGCAGCTTGCATTGACGCAAGAGCTTGAGGACGAGGGAGCCTTTTCCGCAGAGGCGGAGTGTTCTGACGAAGACGAGGCTGAAAACAACCCCTGGAGGAAGCGACCTATGGATACGCGACTTTTATTCGCCATCCCCGAGCTTGAGATCGAGCAAACGGGCGTTACTTTCAAGCGCAAGAAAGGCACCATTACTCATGGCGAATTGACGGTGCGTCAAAACCATCTTGTTTGGCGTCCGAAGGGAAACGAGTATGTCTTCAATGTGACTTGGGAGCAACTTGCTAAGTTCGCTGAAGAGAATGGAAAAAGAGTTCGTCCGAAGAAAACTCCAGTTAAAGCTAAGACAAAGCTGAAAGGCTCCGCTGTATAGCGGGAAGGCAGAAAAATGGCAGAAAACATCGGCAAGGTAATCCAGGTTTCGGGTCCCGCGGTGGACGTGCAGTTTGAAGAAGCGACGATGCCGCCCATCTACCAGGCGCTGCGCGTCACCAGCGAGGGCTTCACCGTGCCCACGCCCATATCGGTCATTCTCGAGGTGCAGCAGCACCTGGGCGAAGGCCGCGTGCGCACCGTGGCCATGGAAGGCACCGAAGGCATGGTCCGCGGCATGAAGGCCATCGACCTCGGCGCTCCCATCAGCGTGCCGGTGGGCAAGGAGACGCTGGGCCGCGTCATCAACGTCATCGGCGAGCCGGTGGACGAGCTGGGCCCCATCGGGGAAAAGACCCGCATGCCCATCCATCGCCCCGCTCCGCTGTTTGACGAGCAGTCGACCCACGAAGAGATGTTCGAGACCGGCATCAAGGTCATCGATCTGGTCCAGCCCTTTTTGAAGGGTGGCAAGATCGGCCTGTTTGGCGGCGCCGGCGTGGGCAAGACGGTCGTCATCATGGAATTGATCAACAACGTGGCCAAGAACCACGGCGGCTACTCGGTGTTCGCCGGCGTCGGCGAGCGTACCCGCGAGGGCAACGATCTGTGGACCGAGATGACCGAGTCCGGCGTCATCAAGCCGGGCGACTTCGCCAACTCGAAATGCGCCTTAGTGTACGGCCAGATGACCGAGCCGCCTGGAGCCCGTCTGCGCGTGGCGTTGAGCGCTCTCACCGTCGCCGAGTACTTCCGCGACGTTGAAGGCTCGGACACGCTGCTCTTCATCGACAATATCTTCCGCTTCACCCAGGCCGGCTCCGAGGTCTCCACGCTTCTCGGCCGCATGCCTTCGGCCGTGGGCTACCAGCCCAACCTGGCCACGGAGATGGGCGAACTGCAGGAGAGGATCACGTCCACCAGCAAGGGTTCCGTCACTTCTGTGCAGGCCGTCTACGTGCCCGCCGACGATTTGACCGATCCGGCTCCGGCCACCACCTTTGCTCACCTGGACGCGACCACCGTGCTCAGCCGCCCGCTGTCGGAACTCGGCATTTATCCCGCCGTCGATCCGCTGGCTTCGACCTCGCGCATTCTTTCCGCGCGCATCGTCGGCCAGGAGCACTACGACGTGGCCCAGGGCGTCAAGCGCATCCTTCAGCGGTACAAGGATTTGCAGGACATCATCGCCATTCTGGGCATCGATGAATTGTCAGAAGAAGACAAGCTCACCGTGGCCCGCGCCCGCAAGGTGCAGAAGTTCCTTTCGCAGCCGTTCCATGTGGCCGAGCAGTTCACCGGCATTCCTGGAGCGTATGTGAAGGTCGCCGACACCGTGCGCAGCTTCAAGGAGATCATCTCGGGCAAGTACGACGACATCCCCGAGCAGGCCTTCTACATGAAGGGCGCCATCGAAGAAGTGCTGGAAACCGCCGAGAAGCTCAAGGCGACGGCGTAAATGCAGCCTTTAGCCTCTAGCTGTCAGCTTCTAGCTAGAGGCTGGCAGCTAGAAGCTAGTAGCTGGATTCAAAGGATTCTATGGCAGACGAGACAAATCAACTCCGCGTCCGGCTGGTCACGCCCGAGCGCACCCTCTTCGATCATCCGGCGGCTGCGGTCGAGCTGCCCGCGAAGAACGGGTACATGGAAGTGCTCTACGGCCATGCGCCGCTGATGGCCGAGTTGGGCGCTGGCGACGTCACTCTCCACGGCGGCCCCGATGGCGACCAGCGCTACAACGTGAGCTGGGGATTCGTCGAGGTCCTGGGCGATCGCGTCACCATCCTGGCCTCCGACGCTCTCAAGCCCGAGGAGATCGACGTGCCTCGTGCCCGTCAGCAACTGGACCACGGCCTGGAAGAGTGGAAGCAGGCCGGCGAAAGCGCCGACGCTTACACTGAAGCTCTCCGTGTCATCGCCGAAGCCGAAGCCAAATTGGCCTCCGCCGGGGAGAAGCACTCGTAGGTCGTCACCAATTGTGTTTCAACGAAAAGGCCCTGCTCTCATGAGTAGGGCTTTTCAGTCTTCAGCCGCTGCTCACGAGCTACGGAATGATGAAATTGTTGCCCGCCGCGGCGGTCCGCTAACCTGCTAACACGCGAATCCCGCGCAGCGGCGCTAACTTGCTGCTTGAGCGACGAATGCATTGATCGTCAACTCGTCGTGGCGCTGTGACGATGCGAGTCATGCGTCCTGTGCCGGGTGCCCCACCTTCGGCGCAGCTTCACCGCGCTTAAGGTGGGATATCTATAAATACAGCTTTTTATCGTTTCTCCCTCGATCCATCATCCTTATCCCCGCTTGCGGCACGCCCACGCCCGATGTATCGTCGTGGTGCGCAGCGAATCGTGCGGAATGCGCCTTCAACTGCGCGGAGGGAAACGCTCAATGCTGCCTGTACGCTCAGGGCGCTGGTTTGATTCCGTGCGCTGGTTCCTGATTTGTGTGCTTCTAGCCACCATCCTTCATCCAAATGCGGCCTTCGCCGCGACCACTGTGGTCACCGATGCGGAGAAGGGAAGCGACGTCCACATCAAGGCCGAAGACACGCTGGAAGTCCGAGTCAGTTCAAATCCATCGACCGGCTCCATGTGGTACGTCCATCCCAAATCGAGCGCATTGTTGCGGCTCACCGGCCAATCGCAGACCCAGGCAACGGAACCGGGCGGCGCCATCGTCCAGGTGTTCACCTTTCAGCCCCGCCGCCGCGGCGACGGCATTCTCATCCTGCGCTACGTGCGCCCGCACCAGAAGCCCACGCTGGGAGAAGAGCAATTCAACCTGCATGTGGTGATCGAGTAGCGACCTGCACTCGCGGGAGCGCGCGGAGCCCGGTAGCGTCGGCCTCCAGACCGGCTGTCCTCAGGGCTTCCCAGCCCTCGGAGACTTCGTCCGTCCGTGAACTGCAGCGCCTTGTCCCTATGGAAGAAATGCCCGCTAGGCAATCCGCGCCGCCAGCGCATACAATTCTCAAAGAAATGGCGAAGAAGAAAGACAACACGTTTGACGTTGCCTGCCCGGATTGCGGCGCGATGATCAAGGTCGATGCGGCCACCGGTCTGGTGGTGGGCCACACCCCGGCGCCGCGCAAACGCATGTTTGAAGATCTGGAAACGGCGGCCCAGGCGATGCGTGAGCAGGATGACCGCAAGGAGTCGCTTTTCCGCCAATCGGTCGAGGCCGAGAAGAACAAGGAAGACCTGTTCGAAAAGAAGTTTGCCGAGGCGCTGCGCAAAGCCAAGGACGTCCCCGACGGCAAGCCTCTGCGCGACTTCGACCTGGACTGACGGCCGTATTTCAGCAAGATGCTGTGCGCACCGTCCCGGATTGCTCAAGCGGTCTCTAGTTTTAGAGCGATACTTGGGACACCGCGCCCCAGAACGCCCGTCGGGGCGGAAGGAGAGCTCATGGTGGTTGTGCCGCTTTCAAGACCTGCACGCGATTCGCGAACTCAACTGGATGCTCCGGAGTCCGAAACTTTGAACTTGCTTGGATTTGCGGCTGGCGGAACCCTCTTTGCTGCCGGTTTGCTGCTTCTCGCCCGTCAGCGCCGCGCGGGTATGGTGGCCGCCGCTTCAGGCGCCGCCTTGGCCATACTTGACCAGCAAGAAACGCTCGAATCCTGGTGGAATGCGCTGCCAGGCTACATCGATGATGTGCAGGGGTTGCTGACCCAGGTACAAAGAACGGTTGAGGACCTCGCTGTCCAGCGCGAGAAGCTGCGCCGGATTCTCGCGCGCTAGTCCCGCTTTTTCTCAGCGGCGAGTTGAGACTTGTCCACGCGGTTGCTAGTGGTGCGGTGTTGGGGTGACGCCGCGTCGCAATTCCGCTATCCCTCGCCGTAATCCCCTGAATTCACTGCCGGTCCCAACTCCGGGAACCGCCCGCGGGCCCCTTCCGTAGAGTATCTTTGTCCCAGTAGAAAAACTTTCTACTCCAATTGACTCTATTGAAGGAGGCTCCATGGAGCCAGAAGTTCAGCCCCCTCCATTCGTACGGCCGCCAGCCAAAACTGGCGAAGCGCTCACGCCCGCCGATAATCTGTCAGTCCCACCGGAACTGCCGGTCCCAACGCCCGAAGCCCTGGAGTATCGCGGCCTGCGCTGGATCTTTATCGGGCCGAACGGCCTGCGTGCCGGCTGGTCGGTGACGATCTTTATTCTGCTGATCGGCATCCTTGGCGCTGCCATCGGAGCCATATTTGCTTCGCTCCATCTTGTCGATTTCAGCAAGAGGAATGACTTTACTCCCAGGGCTGCGTTTTTTGGAGAAGCACTCTCCTTCCTGGCATTGGTGTCTGCAGCCGGCCTGGTGGCGTTGATCGAGCGCCGCCGCAGCCTTCTGGCCTTCAACTTGACCGGTCCACGCCGCACTTTCCACTTCGTTTCCGGCCTGGTTGGTGGGTTCGCCGCCCTCTCGGCACTGATGGGCTCCCTCGCCTGGGGCGGTTGGCTGCACTTCGGTCCGGTCGCGCTTTCAGGGAGCGAGATCTTCCGCTTCGGCGCGTTCTGGGCGTGCGCATTTCTGCTGGTCGGCTGCGTGGAGGAAGGCGTCTTTCGCTGCTATTTGCAGTTCACCCTCACCCGCGGCATCAACTTCTGGTGGGCGCTGGGCATCATCGCAGCCTTGTGCGGCAGCCTGATGCTCCGCTCCAGGGGAAACGGCGTGTGGGGTGTTTATCTCATAGCCCTGCTGGGCCTTCTCCCTTGCCTCTGGGTGCACCTGGCAAAGAGGCCGGGCGGGGGATTCTGGCAGGCTGCCTGGGTCACGTCCACGCTCTTCGGTTACATCCACACCGGCAACAACGGAGAAAACTGGATCGGCATCTTTGCGGCGGCAGGCATTGGCTTTGTGTTCTGCGTGAGCATTTGGGCCACCGGCTCGGCCTGGTGGGCCATCGGTTGCCACGCCGCCTGGGACTGGGGCGAGACCTACTTTTATGGCGCCGCCGACAGCGGCAATGTAGCCACCGGCCACTACCTCACCACCAATCCCGTCGGGAACCCCTTTTGGAGCGGAGGCGCGGACGGTCCCGAGGGCAGCGTGCTGATTCTGGGGATCATCCTGCTCCTGCTGGTGGCGTTAATCGCGATCTACGGCCGCAAGAGGTCATCAGCGCTTGTCGCTCCAGTCGTCGGGCACGGCGCGGGTCTGGCCAACGCGTCTTGAGCTTTCTCGGGGTGCGGGCATCGGCCCGCGCCCCCTGGTTCCTTGCTGCAATTCGAGTGCATGGGTGTGACGCTGTCGCGCAACCGCTCACGCCGGTTCGTCGTCGGAGTTATCCTTGAAGATGACTGATGCCTGACAACGAATCTCTACATCCCATGCCCGCACTTGCTTTTGCACCGCCGTTTCACAGCCGTTTGCGCCGTTGGCTGCGATTTCTTTTGTGGACCGCCGGCGTTCTTTTGGCGCTGGTGCTCGTGGTGGCGTTCGTCGCCCTGCTGTGGCTGCGCTCGACGGCCCAGTTCGCGCTTCCGGTTCTCGACGGCGATCTTCATGTAGCCGGGCTTTCTTCGCCGGTCACCGTTCTCCGCGACGGGCACGGCGTGCCTCACATTCAGGCTGCCAGCCAGCAAGATCTGTTTCAGGCCCAGGGTTACGTGGCCGCGCAGGACCGGCTGTGGCAGATGGACGCTTTCCGCCGCAATGCCAACGGTGATCTGGCAGAGATTCTCGGTCCCTCGCTGGTCAAGCATGACCGCGTTCAGAGGGTCTTCCAGTTTCGCTCGACAGCCCAGCGTATCTACGCCAACCTGCCCGCGGACGACCGCGCGCGCCTCGACGACTACGCCCGCGGCGTGAATGCCTTCATCGATGAGCACCCCAACTCGCTCCCCACCGAGTTCAAGCTGCTGCACTATCGTCCCCAGCCCTGGAGCGGAGCGGACTCGGTCTCCATTGGTTTGATGATGGTTGAAATGCTCGACTCGCATTTCGACGTGAAACTCTCCCGCGAGCGGATCGCCGCCAAGTTGCACAATTCCAAGCTGGAGTTCGATCTTTACCCCGTCGGTTCTTGGCGCGACCATCCGCCCACCGGCGTGCGTCTTGACCTGAGCCAGCCCCACCCCGAGCCGCCTCCCTCCACGGACGAAGACGAGGATGACGACCGCACCCAGGCCAAGGCCGCTCCTGGAGAGTCCCTGCCCGCGCCGGACGGTCTGAGCGCTGAAGACCTGTCTACCCTTCATGCCATGCTCGGCGAATCCGCTTGCACCGGCTGCATGCCCGGATCGAATAACTGGGTCATTTCCGGGCAGCACACCGCCAGCGGCAAGCCGCTGCTTTCGAACGACATGCACCTTAGCCTTACCGAACCCAACATCTGGTTCATGGCCGACCTCAGCGCGCCCGGTTACCACGCCGCCGGGGTCACGCTGCCCGGCTTGCCCTTCGTAGTCGCTGGTCACAACGAACACGTCGCCTGGGGCTTTACCGCTCTCTTTGCCGACGTCCAGGACCTCTATGTCGAAAAGCTGGATGGCAACGGCAATTACCAGGGCCCCGATGGGGTCTGGAAGCCGCTTTCTGTCAGTCACGAAGTCATTCGCGTGCGCGGCGGCGAGGATGTGAAGCTCGATGTCGAGTGCACGGCGCACGGCCCGCTGCTGAATCCCTTGTTCACCAAGGAAAAACGGGCCATTTCCCTGCGCTGGACCATCTATGACCAGACCTTGAACACGCTTCCGCTCTACCAGCTCAACGTCGCCTCCAACTGGACTGAATTCTCGGCAGCTCTCGCCACCTGGAGCTGGCCGACGCAGAATGTGGTCTACTCCGACGACCAGGGGCACATCGCCTATCACGCCGTCGGCCGGGTTCCGCTGCGTCCGGCGGGCCTCCAGGGCCTGCCGATACAGGACGCGGCGCACGAGTGGCAGGGCTACATTCCTTTCGATTCCATGCCCAATGCCGCCGACCCGCCTTCGGGTTTTCTGGCCACCGCCAACTCGCGCGTCACCACGGAAAAGTCGCCCTACCCGCTCTCGCTCGAATGGGTCGATCCCTACCGCTCCGAGCGCATCTACAAGGCGCTGCAAGGCCGCGAGCAGCTCAAGCCCGCCGACCTGCTGGCCGTGCAGAACGATGTCTACAGCGAAAGCGATCAGGAACTGGGCCAGCGTTTCGCGTACGCCATCGACCATGCCCCGGGTGTCGACGACCGCCTGCGCCAGGCTGCCGACCTGATGCGCAATTGGGACGGCAAGCTGACCACCGACTCCGTGGCCGCGTCCCTCGTAACCCAGGCCCGCAACGCCTTCTGGCCACTGGTGCTCGAGCCCAAACTGGGCAAGGATCTGGCCGCGGAGTATCGCTGGTCCGAGTCCGACTTTGCGGAGGAAGAGGTCATCATGCACGGCAGCGCCGACTGGCTGCCGCCCACCTACAAGAGTTGGGACGCACTGCTCACCGACGCCGTCCGCAAGGGTATGAACCAGGGAAAAGCTCCCTCGGACCTGTCCCGCTGGACCTATGGAAGCTGGCACGTGGTCGACATTGAGCATCCCTTGGCGAAGTTTCTTCCGCTGATCGGCCGCATGGCCGGGACCGGCGAGCAGCCGCTCAGCGGCGACACCACCACCGTCAAGCAGGTAGGCCGCGACTTCGGCCCCTCGCAGCGCTTCACCATGGACTGGAGCAACATCGACGGCTCAACGGAGAACATCGCCCTGGGCGAGAGCAGCAATCCGCTCAGCCCCTACTTCCGCGACCAGTGGAACGACTACTATGCCGGCACAACCTTCGCGCTGCCCTTCACCCCGGCCGCGGTAGCCGCCCAAACCCAGCACACCCTGCACCTGCTTCCATGATCCAGCCGCCCTCCGCCCGACCGTGGTTACAAAAACTCCTGGTGCCCCACCTTCGGCGGGCGCGGGTGCCCCAGGTCCCTCGCATTTGGGGACCTGGGATGCCCATTATCAGGAACCGTCTCATCGGCCCCGCCCTCATCCTGCTGGCGGCAACCGTGGCCACAGCGCCTCAACTCATCCGCGGCAACTCCTGCGGCCACGACTTCGACTTCCATCTCGTCTCCTGGTTCGACACCCTCAGCAGTTGGCGTCACGGCGTTTTCTATCCGCACTGGACTCCCAGCGCCAACTACGGCGCCGGCGAGCCCCGCTTCGTCTTCTACCCGCCGCTCACATGGATGCTGGGCGCTGTCCTGGGGCTCGTACTGCCCTGGCCGCTGGTTCCCGTAGCCCTGACCTTCCTGTGTCTGGCCGCCACCGGCTTGGCCACCCGTAAGCTCGCTCTTGAAGCGCTCCCCGACGCGCCCGCAACTCTGGCCGGCTGCGCTGCGCTCTTCTCCGGCTATGCGCTTTTTACAGCCTACGAGCGGACGGCTTTTGGCGAACTTACTGGCGGCTTCTGGATTCCCCTGCTCTTGCTCTTCATCCTGCGTGACCGCAACTCCGCTGCCGAAACCCCGCTCTTGCGTCGCTCCTTCGATGGCTCCGCCGCGCCGCTGGCGTTGGTCGTGGCCGGCGCGTGGCTCTCCAACGCGCCGCTGGGAGTAATGGCCTGCTACCTGGGCGCCACGGTCGCTGCGGCTGCGGCCGTGCTTGGAAAATCCTGGGCACCAGTGATCCGCACCGCAGTAGGAACCGCCATCGGAATCGCCCTGGCCGCTATCTATCTGCTTCCCGCAGCCATCGAGCAGCGCTGGGTCGACATCCGCCAGGCCACCGCTGATGTAGGCGAGAGGATCGAGACCAGTTGGCTTTTCGCCCGCCACGCCGGCCCCCTGCTCCAACTGCACGATGAGGAATTGCACCGCGTCTCGCTGATCGCAGTCACGATGACCGCTATGGCTCTGGCGAGCCTGTTCCTCGCATGGTTTCGCGGCAAACTCGCTCTCACAAATAGCACAGCGGCGCATTCGTTGCCCAGCCAAGACTTGGTAGGTCAGGGATTTATCCCTGACACAATGCCAGCAAAATCGACGCGGGCTTTAGCCCCTGAGGTTTGTTTTTCGAACTCGTCGCAACCCAATTCCCTTGCCTCCAAAAACGTGCCCCTCCGCTGGTGGCTGCCCCTCGCACTGATCCCGCTCGCCGTCCTTTCTCTCCAGCTTCCCATCTCCCTGCCGCTGTGGAACCTGCTTCCCAAGCTGCGCTTTCTGCAATTCCCCTGGCGCTGGCTGGTTGTCCTCGAAGCCCCGGTGGGCATCTTCTTCGCGATGGCCGTGTGGCCAACTCGCCGCTGGCTGCGCGCCGTCCTCATCGCCGTCTGCGCAGCAGCCTTTCTAGCCGCCTCAGCCTGGGCCGGATTGCGCTACTTCCAGCCCTGCGACGACGAGGACGCCGTCTCCGCCATGCTGAGCGTCTACCGCACCGGCGCGGGTTTTGAAGGCACAGGCGAATATTCCCCTCCCGAAGCCGACAACACCCTTGTCGCCACCGGCCTGCCCTCCGCCTGCCTGGTCGCCGACCCGGCTACCAAACTGGGCGTCATCGATATCCTGGGCGCCAATCCGGACTGGTGGGTCGAGCAGGGCAGTTGCCTGGCCACATACACCGCCAGCCCGGTCCCCGGCCAGAATCCGGCGGAACATCTGCGCATCCACGCCAGCCTGCGCCAGTCCGGCTACCTGATCCTGCGCCTGTGCGTCTATCCTGCCTGGCGGGTGACGGTAAACGGCCGGCCGGTTTCCGACTTGCCACAGCGCGAAGACGGCTTGATGGCCGTGCCTGTCCAGCAGGGGCCCATCGACGTTGCCGTGGACTGGACAACCACTCCTGACGTCCTTGCCGGGCGATGGCTCAGCGCCCTCGGCGTGTTGGCGCTCACAGCCCTATGGTTACTGGAGCGAAAGGCGAAAAGAACTTCGTGCCCTCGTTTATGATGAAATCGATGCCAGTTGACGTGAAATCGCTGATTCAAGAGGGCGCCGAGAGAACCGACCGGGCGCTCGAGCTGTTGCTGCCCAGTGTGCAAACGGTTCCTGCCTCGATCCATGGCGCCATGCGCCACTCCACCTTTGCCGGCGGCAAACGGCTGCGTCCGGTGCTGGCCATGCAGGCCGGGGCCACCATCGCAGGCGAGATTCCTGCCGGCATTGAGCGCCTGGGCGCGGCGCTTGAAATGCTCCACACCTATTCGCTCATCCACGACGACCTGCCAGCCCTCGACAACGATGACCTGCGCCGCGGCAAGCCCACTTGCCACAAGGCTTTTGGCGAAGCCATCGCCATCCTCGCCGGAGACGCCCTGCAGACCCGCGCCTTTGAAGTGCTGGCCGGCCTCGACGCGCCGCCCGCGGCTGCAGTTCAGATCATCGGCCTCGTCGCCAACGCCATCGGCACCGTCGAGGGCATGATTGGCGGCCAGGTGCTGGACCTTGAAAGCGAGCACCACAAGCCCACCCCGGAGCTGGTCGAAGCCATCCATCGCGCCAAGACCGGCGCCTTGATCCGCGTCAGTGTGGTGGCTGGCGGCGTCTATGCCGGCGCCAATGCGGACGATGTGGTCCGCCTGGACACCTTCGGTCGCAAAATCGGCCTCGCCTTCCAGATCGTGGACGACGTTCTCGACATGACCGTCGATTCGGCCCACCTGGGCAAGACCGCGGGCAAAGACCTGGCCACGGAAAAAGCTACGTGGCCCGCCGTCTATGGCCTTGAGCAGAGCAATCGCGACGCCGTTCAACTCGTCGAGGAGGCCTTTGCCGCCCTTGCTCCCTACGGCAGCCGTGCGGATGGCCTGAAAGCCGTCGCCCACTATCTGACCGACCGGAAAAACTGAGAGATGCTCTCCGAAGCCGACATTCTCACCGCCCTGCGCGACTGCTTCGACCCGGAAGTGAAGTTGAACCTCGTCGACCTGGGCTTGATCTACGCGGTCTCCACCGGCCCGGACCCGGATTCCACCCCTGCCTGGCCGCGCCAGTGGGTCAAGGTCACCATGACCCTGACCACGCCCAATTGTCCCGCCAGCGGCCTCATCTTCGAGCAGGTTAACAATCGCCTGGCGGGTATTCCCGACATCAGCAAAGTGGAAGTCGATCTGGTTTGGGAACCGAAGTGGACGCCGCACCGCATCAGCGAAGCCGGCCGCCGCCAACTCGGAATCTAACCCCCCTTCAAAACGTCTACTTACACGCCGATCCGTTTATTTCCTCCCGCTAACTTGCAAACTTGCTATCCCGCGCAGCGGGAGCTAACTCGCTGCATCTGTTCCATCAAGCCGCAGCTATTATTCCCTCCGAACGTTGGCCCGCGCACGCAGTGATTGCTTTCCTTTGTCGTTCATCATGCTTCTCCGGCAATCCGCATGCATGCTTATCTTCTCGCCACGGCCCCAACCCAACCATCACTTCCTCCCGCAAATGGGACGCGCGCGCACCTGCAATATCGCCCCAGCCTTGACACAACCGGCCCGGCCCTTGATGCTTAACAGTTCTGGTTGTTCAAATTTTCGCTGTTTCAGGGAGTTCAGATTTTGCGGGTTCGCGTCTTCTATCACGACAAATGTTTCGACGGAGCTTGCTCTGCCTCGCTGTTCACGCGCTTTCATCGGGAGTGTGTCACGCCCTCCGCCACGTACGAGTACCATGGCCTGGTCCATCGCGCTGGTGCGCTCTTTGACGAGAGTGAGTTTACCGGCGACGAAAACGCCATCGTCGATTTCAAATACTCGCCATCGCCGCGCATTACCTGGTGGTTCGACCATCATCAGTCGGCGTTTTTGACTCCCGAGGATCGCCAGACCTTCCTCGACTGCCAGCAGGACCCGGTCTGCGGTAACCGCAAGTTTTTCGATCCGGATTACACCTCCTGCACCAGCTTCCTGGCCCACATCGCGTCCACGCGTTTTGGCTTCGACACCAAGCCGGTGGCTGATCTGATCCACTGGGCCAACATCGTGGACGGCGCAAAGTACGAGAGCCCGGAGTCGGCGGTCGAAATGGCCGCTCCGGCCATGAAGCTCACGCTGATCATCGAGGCCACGCAGGACCCGGAGTTCATTCCGCATCTCATTCCTCTGCTTACGGAAATGCCGCTCGCCAACGTGCTCGCCCAGCCGTTTGTAGCGTCCTTGCTGCCGCCCCTGCTGGAGCGCCACCAGGAATCGCTTGCGCTGATCCGCAGCCGCGCCGAAGAGCGCGACGGCACCATCTTCTTCGACATCACCGACCATCCGCTGGAGGGGTTCAACAAGTTCATCCCCTACTACCTTCACCCCAACGCCACGTATTCGATCGGCCTGTCGAAGTCCAGCTTCCGCACCAAGGTTTCCGTGGGTTCGAACCCCTGGACCAAGGCCGATCCGGCCACGATGGTGAATCTGGCCAAGGTCTGCGAGCGTTATGGCGGCGGCGGCCATGCCCGCGTCGGCGCCATCAGCTTCCCGCCCGACCAGGCCGACAAAGCCCGCGTAGCTGCAGCAGAGATTGTCGCAGAACTCAGGGCCCACAACCCGCAGGCGTGAGGCTTGCCTGCCCGTCAGCGTAGTTTTGCAGTAGCGCATTTCCGGAGGGAGCCGGGGATTTTAGTCCCCGTGCGGGGCGAGAATATACGCGCCCTTCAGGCCCGGATTCTTGCATTTCCACACCGGCCAGGAGGAAATGCGCCGCAGCGTCCAAGGGAGGGAGAAATCACTTACATGCTCAAGGGACTTTTGATCGCTTGCTGTGTCAGTCTCACCCTCTGCCAGCTCCCCAAAGCGTCTGCGCAGTATGTCCGCGTCGGCGTTGACGGCCCCATTCCTCTCGGCAAGCTGGACGCTATGGAGAGCATGCTTGACCTGGCCGACGCCCATCAGAAGGCTGACTTGCTGGCCCGGCTCGGCGTTGATCCGCTCGTTGCAAAAGCGGCTGCCGAAGCGCTGCTTCCCGGCCAGAAAATTCAGCTTTTTCCCATCCGTACCACGAGCGGCGCTCACTCCGGTATCGCCTTTTTGCCCAACGGCACCGGGATTTCCTGCTACCTCTATCTCCTTCAGGGATCGGACGAGCACCCCGACACGAAGCCCTGGCACGCTGTCGACCACCAGGACATCAACTGCTGGGACGGGCCGGCATCGCTGGAAACCATGCCGCTGCGCCGACCCGACGAGGACGATCTTGTCCTTCATCACGTCAATGAAAATCACGGATCGGGAGTGGTTGCCGATCAGACGCAGATCTTCTCCATCCTGGGCGGCAAGTTGGTGCAAACGCTCGCTACGGAGGATTTCCTGACGGAAGTGACGCTGGGCACTACAGACACTTTGGATCGTCGCAGCACTTTCCTGCGCTTCCCCAACAACTCCCTGGAAGAGACGCGGACCACAGCCCTCAACGACAAGCTGAAGAAAGTCGAGCGCCGATCCTGGCGCTGGTCGGAGCAGAAGCGCACCTTCGTTTCCACACCATTCCTGCCTGTCGTCGCACCGCGTCAATAACTCATATGCGGGTGGGATTCAAGCCCGGGCGATGCGCCGCGCTGGATTGTCAGGCGCACCTTGAGCCGATTTGCTCCGCGGTTTGGTCGTTCGCATCGGAATCCTCACCGCGGCCGAGGCTGGCGGCGCATCGGCCATGGGCGTCACGTTGAAGGTAACCGTGAGCCTCAGCCGGCTTGCGAACTCCAAGAGCCTGGTGATGCTGAAGCGTGTAATCTGGCCGCGGAGCAGCAAGCTCGCGTCGGGCTGGTGAATCTCCAGTAGCTTGGCAAGCTGCGATTGGGTCAGCTTGCGGGCTTCAATCTCAGCCCGGATCGGAACCCAGAGATCGTGTTTGATCTCCATCTCACGGATTTCCTGTGGAGAGAAACCCAAGTCTTCAAGCACGTTCCCGGTGGTGACGCTGCCGGGTTTATTTGCTCCCTTTGCGCTTGGCATTGGTCCTCGCTTCCTGCAGGCGCTGCCTCACCAGGGAGAGCCGCGCTCTTGCTCGATTCAGGTCGATTTTCTCCGTCTTCCGGCTCTTTTTGGTGAAGGAATCCAGCACGTAAATGGTGTCTGCAACCCGCGCGAGATAGAGAACGCGATACCACGTCTTCTCATCCGCCGCCTTTAATTCAAAAACTCCCGGCCCAATCGACTGCATGGGGCGCGCTGGAAGAGTTGGCCTTTTCCCGTCCTGGAGGTTCAGAAGAGAAAGACCGAAGTCCCGCTGCACCGCACGCGGCCACGCCTTGAGGATTTCGAGCGAATCACCTTCCCATGAAATAACGGCTCTTCCTTGCAGAACCATATGTCCACCGCAACCCATTGTATAGCAGAAATACTATATATGTAATAGGCCCGGCGGACCCATATGCACACGGGCCCGCCAGGGATCCGCCTACCGCGCCAGCATGTCCGCAGCCTTCAGAAACCACGGGTCCAGCGGCTTCTTGCCAACCACGACTTCCTCCAGTGGGGTCGTTGTCAGGTCGCCCTTGATGACGCCCACCAGCACGCCTGAGTTGCCGGCAATAATCTGTTCCGCGGCTTCTGAGCCGAGCCTTGTGCCCAGCAAGCGGTCCGCGCACGTAGGTACCGCGCCGCGCTGCACATAGCCCAGCACGGTCGAGCGGAATTCGTACCCGCGCAGCAGATCGTGCTTTTCAAAGTACTGGCACAATCCCTCGGCGTTGTACTTGGCTCCCTCGGCCACCACCACAATCGCATGAGGCTTGCCGCGCTCATACACGTCCTGAATGCGCTCGGCCAACTGCTCGGGAACCACTTCGACTTCGGGAATCGCAATGGCCTCGGCGCCGCCGGCAATTCCCGCCATCAACGCCAGGTAGCCGCATTTCCTGCCCATTACTTCCACCAGCAGCGCGCGCCGGTGCGACGAAGCGGTCACTTTCAAATTGTCGATGGCATTCAGCGCCACGTTTAGCGCCGTATCCACGCCGATGGTCACGTCGGAACCATACAGATCGTTGTCGATGGTCGAAGCCACGCCGATCACGGGGAAACCCATCTTGCGCAGCGCATTGGCGCCGGTCTGCGAGCCATTGCCGCCGATCACCACCAGACCGTCGATGCCCGCGCCCCGCAGCCTGCGAATGGCCAACTCGACGCCTTCTTCGGCGTGAAATTCCGGGCACCGCGCCGATCCCAGCACCGTGCCGCCGCGCTGGATGATGCTGCCCACGTCGCGCGTGCCCAGCCGCTTGAAGTTGCCTTCAATCAGGCCCGAATACCCCTGATACACGCCAAAGGTGTTTACCCCGCGCGCCTGTCCCGTCCGAATTACCGCGCGAATCGCGGCGTTCATCCCCGGAGCGTCTCCCCCGCTTGTCAAAACTGCAAGACTTTTCATCGATTTTTCCTTTTGGGCGATCACTCTCAGGATAGCAACGTGTTGCATCGGGCAGCAGTGACGTTGCGCATGGCGCGGGCCCCCCGCTTGTGTCATGCACAAGGGAGCGCGCCGGCACGAAATGGGACGCGATGCCGATCGAATGGACAGGCTTTCTGAAGGAATTTCAAAAGCCCGCTTTGCGTCAGGGCACGACTATCGTCCTGCCTGACCCCGGCAGAAAACGAAGGGCTTTAGCCCTTGCGGTACTTTCACGATTGCCTTCTATACCTTGACGCGCAAGCTCGGCCAGTCGGCGCGGCGGTGATGGATGAATGCCTCAACGCCCTCTTTAAAGTCCTCGGCCGAACGCTGCTGCGCATTCACCTGAATGGCTTCCTCAATCTCGTCGTCCAGACGCCGCGCGGCATGTTTGGCCAGCAGGCACTTGATCGCTCGCATGGCCTGGGGGCTGTTCAAGAGCAGCGTCTGGGCCAGGGCGTGCGCCGCCTGCAACAACTCCTCTGCGGCCACAATCTGCGACACCAGCCCGAGGCTCAGCGCTTCCTGCGCTTTCATGATCCTGCCCGACAGCAGCAGTTCCCGTGTGCGCAATTCGCCCACCTGGCGGATCAAAAACGATGCCACGATGGCCGGCACAAATCCCACCCGCACCTCGGTGTAGCCGAACTTGGCTTCTGGAGCGGCCAGCGTAAAGTCGGGAATCGTGGCCAGGGCCATGCCTCCGGCAATCGCCGGCCCGTTGACCGCGGCGATGATCGGCTTGGGGAAGTCGTAAAGAGTGCGCAACACATGAGCCATGTTTTCCGCATCGCGGCGGTTTTCCTCAGGAGTATTGGCCGTGAGCGTCTCCAGGGTCTCCATGTCCAGGCCGGCGCAAAAGGCCGACCCGGCCCCGGTCAGGATCACCACGCCGCAATCGCACGTCGCAGCCTCATGAAGCGCCTCGGTCAGCTCCTCAATCAGCGCCGCCGAGAGCGCATTGCGCTTGTCCGGGCGATTCAGGGTGATGGTCTTTACACCGTCTTTGGATTGGGTGAGGATGTGCAGGAAGCGGGCCATTGCGTTCTCCTTCAGCAGCGAACCGGCAAAACGGTTCAGGAGCGGAACAAGCTATCGTAGCGCAGATTGAACTCCGAGGGCGTGCGACCCGCGCACGGGGCGCGAGCAATCGCATTTGGAATGATCAGAGCACCTCCCATCGATTTGGCCTCCTGAGGAGCGTAGCGACGAAGGATCTGCGGTTGACCCTCGGCCCGTTTCCGGCAAGATGGACCTCTTGGCCTCTCCAACCTTCACCGCAAGGCTGGAAAGAACAACCGCAGATCCTTCACTACGTTCAGGATGACAAACGTTGCACGCAAAGAGATTTGAAATGCGATTGCCCGCGCATAGGCCGCAATCCGCGAGGACCTTTCGTCACTTGGCCTGGCCCTGGGCCACGATCCAGAGCACGATCACGCATACGGTGTGCAGAAATATCAACTGTCCGAAGGCCGCTCTCGCCGCCGCTCCGCGCCTCAGCGTGAATCGCGTCAGCAGCCCCTCCAGCGGAAACTGAAGATAGAGCATCAGCTGCGGTAGCGTGCGGCTTAACTCATCGCTCAAGCCAATCTCATGCAGCCCGGCGACCAGCACAAAAGGGAACACGGCCCTCATGCCCCACGGTTCGTAAGCGGCGACAAATTCGCGCAGTTGGGGTGCAATAAAAACCAGCGCCACGCCGGCAGCAACCGGAATCCAGGAGACCCATCCCTGCGGCGGCGGCTTGCGCTCATTTTTGAGTTCCTGAAGGCTGCGCAGAGTAGGACCAGCCTCGCTACGTGGCTTGCCGGGCAAGCGCCGGTCTTGGGGGTCGGGCATCGTTGCGGGAATTTCCGGCATGGGGCCAACTCGAATGAAAAGAAAGGAACTGGCTCATGGTTTCATGAGCATGCAGCGGCGGCAACCCCACTTTTGTGGCACACTGAGTGGACGATGCTGATCGAGATTTGGGAACGCCTGCGCGGTTACGACAAGTGGACGGAGACTGAAGCAGCGATCAAGTCGTCTGATTTGAAAGAGGTTGAGGTCGGAAGAACCCGAGCCAGCAGATTCGGCGATAGTGAGCCGATTTATGAGTGGCAGTCGATCTGCGTTCTCGCTTGGACCGACGCCTTGGGCAAATCGCACGCGGCCGAATACACAGTCTCGGAAAACTCGCCTCTCTTCCAGTTGTACGACGGACAAACAGCTGCTATTCGCTACAACCCTTCTAATCCGGAGCAGTTTTACCTCCGCGGCGTGCTCGGGTCCAAGCTGATGTCCGCGCTCAAATGGAAGGTGGTTCCGGCACTTTTCTTCGTGATCTTCATTCTCTTGGAGTGGGTGCGCTGGGTTGAAAGATCCCACTGACTTCGCCCGATAATATCCGGCATCGCGGTTTACAGTCCCAACTCCCCCGTCCTCTTCTTCATCGCCGCCAAGCAAAACTCAATATGCGCGTCCAGATCCACGCCCAGTTCCTCCGCGCCCTGGATCACATCCTGCCGGTTGACGCCGCGGGCGAACGCCTTGTCCTTCATTTTTTTGCGCACCCCGGCCACCTCCACGTCCGCAATGGCCTTGGTCGGCTTCACCAGCGCACAAGCAGTCAGAAACCCCGTCAGTTCGTCGCACGCAAACAGTGCCTTATCCAGATGGGTCACTCGGGGCACGCCGGAGTATTGTGCATGGCCCAGGATGGCGGTGCGTAGTTCCGCCGGCCAACCCAGCCGCTCCAGTTCGCGCACACCGACGAAAGGATGTTCTTCGGACGTCGGGTGGCGTTCATAGTCGAAGTCATGCAGCAGGGCAGTGGTCGAATAGAGCTGGATCAACGCGGCCCGCTCAACGCCCGCCAGCCTCAGCCGGTCGGCCTCCGCCTCGCCACAGGCCGTCACGCACACCTCGACCGCCAGAGCGTGTTTGCGCAGGCTCTCGCTTTGGGTCCATTCGGTCAGCAGTTTCCAGGCCTGCTCACGCCCGTAGATTGACTGGTCGCGGCCCAGGTTTCCTCCTGCGGCCGAGTCGCTCACTTCGCTGCTCATTTGCGTCTCCCTGTTGCTGAGTTTGGTTCGCGATTCTTCGGTAATTCACTGTTCTTTTCAGGGTATGATAGGTCAAACTTTGGTTAGACTCCAAGTTTGCACTTGACAATTATGGTACATTCCCCGGAAAGTAACACATATCGTGGTGCAAAATTGCACCCCGGAGATCCAGCTCTGGCGCTCCGCACACAGCCGATGGCAACAACCCTGGTGAGCGTGGACACACGCGAAGTTGTGCGCTGTGATTTCTGCAGGCTAATGCAATACAGGACCAGCAACTCTCTATGCAGAAGGTGCCACAGGCCCCTGGACGTGGAGGAGCCTGTCGCTGCCGGTCCGATTGCGGTCGAGACCCCTTTCGTTGAACCCTCCACCGAGGCCGGATTGAAGGTGGCTGGCCAGGTACGCGAAATTCGCCGCGCCCGCCATCTGAGCCAGCGCCAACTGGCCGGCCGCATGGAGGTCCCCCGCACCTACATCTCGAAGATCGAGAATGGGAAAGCCATTCCTACGCTCGGCTCGCTTGAGCGGCTGGCCGCGGCTCTTGGCGTGGACGTCTGCCAACTGGTCCGCGATGCCCGCAGCCAGCGCGACGAGGAGGTTGCTTCCATCCTGGCCGATCCGCTGCTGGCCGAGATCGCCGCTCTGCTGCCTTCCCTGGACCCGATGCACCGGTCCCTCGTTTACGGAGCCGCGCGCGACATGGCGGTTGGCCGTCGCCGTACTGCCTAAGGCCCCGGGAGGGCTGTTCTCTGCTTGCCCCGGGTCACTTCGCTCCCGGGTCGCGGTAGCGGGTCGCAACTGTTCTCTGTCCGCAACCCCGCGCCGTGACGCCGCATCATACGGCAATTGCAGCGCTCCGGCGCTTGTGCTACGGTCGATGGTGCAACACTGTGACTTCCGGCGCGGGCGGGTGATCAGCCTGGGCCGGGCGGTTTGTCAACCAGATTTCCTAAGTCCCTCCGGACCGGGCGCTTACGCCTTGGGCCTTGACGACGGGACGTCGATATCGGATGGCCCCTGGGCGCCGATTGAAACGTCCGAAGCAATGTAGAGGCGAATCCTTTGTATCCTGCAGGCACGTTGCGCATTCAAGAACTGACCGCGGAAGAGCGCGCCGTTTACGCAACGCTGAAGCCGGAGCGGCTGCCCGAGCATGTCGCCATCATCATGGATGGAAACGGCCGCTGGGCCGGCCATCGCTCCCTCAAGCGTTTTCTGGGCCATCAGCAGGGCGCCAAAAGCGTGCAGTTGGTTACTGAAACCGCCTCCCGCATCGGCCTTCCCTGGCTCACGCTTTACGCTTTTTCACTGGAAAATAACCTGCGCCGGCCCCGATCTGAAGTCAATTTCCTCATGCGCTTGCTCAGGAGCTACCTGGAGAGCAATGTCCAGCGCATGATGGACAACAATGTGCGCATGAGGTACATCGGCCGCATTCATGAACTGCCTCCCGAGGTCCAGGAGAAGATGCACTGGGCCGAAGAAACCACGGCGCGCAACACCGGAACGACCCTCACCCTGGCCCTCAACTATGGCGGCCGCTCGGAACTGGTGGACGCTTTCCGCGGCCTGGCCGCCGAAATGAAGCAAAAGGACCTGAGCCCCGAACGCATCACCGAGGAGGACATTCACCGCCATCTCTACACGGCGCACATGCCCGACCCCGATCTGCTCATCCGCACCTCGGGCGAGATGCGGCTGTCCAACTACCTACTGTGGCAAATCGCCTATACGGAGATCTTCGTCACCGAGCGGCTGTGGCCTGACTTTCGCGGCATCCACATGCTCGAGGCCATCGCCGACTTCCAGCGCCGCGAGCGCCGTTACGGTGGCCTGGGCGAAAGCGGCGGCGAGGGCTCGGAAGACCCGGAACCCGTCAAAATCGCGGCCCACTGATTACCAGCGTTACTCCGTCTCCCGCTTTTCATGGTCCCCGGCATGTTCTCGGGCGCGCTTTCTGTCGAAGGATCGGAAGCGGAGGATCCATTGGAAAACAGAGTATTGACGCCGGGACCAGCGCCCCGGCAAGAGGAAGTTGCGGCCAAAGCCAAGAAGCTGACCGAACAGTTGCGCTTCCGGATGAAGGAAGCCATGGCGCAACGAGGAGGCTCGGAGGCCTTCCTGCATTGGTTGCGGTCCGACGGCGGAAAACGCCCCTGAGGTCGGTCTCTCCGGGCAAAATGAAATTTATTTACATCTGAATCAATAGCTTGGTGGCATCACTCATAGTGCGGACCCAGCCCCGGCGGTGTATTCTCAACCCTGAATGAAACGTGTCCTCACCGCAGTCGTCTTGATCCCTTTTGTGCTGCTTTTGGTCTTCCTCGGACCAAGGTGGATGGTTTCGCTGGCCGTTGCCGGAGTAGCTGCGCTGGCCGCATGGGAGTGCCTGGGTCTGGCCGAGGCTGCCGGCGCCCGGCCCCCGCGTATCGCCGTGCTGGTCTCCATCGTGCTGCTTTTTGTTGGCAATTTCGAGTGGCCGGACCAAACTACGGCGATCCTCGGCTGCTTGAGCCTGGGCTTGGTCGTCTACTGCACCTTCTTCCGGCCCGTTGACGAGATGATGGCCAACGCTTCATCCTCGATTTTCTGCCTGTTTTACGTAGGATTTACCCTGCTCGCCATTCCCGCGCTGCGTGAAGACCCGGACGTCAACGGCGCCACCCTGGTCACTTTTCTGCTGTGCGTCGTTTGGGCAGGAGATATCGCAGCACTCTATATCGGACGCAGTGTGGGCCGACACAAACTGGCGCCCAAACTGAGCCCCAACAAGACCTGGGAAGGCTCGGTAGGCTCGGTGGCCGGCAGCCTGCTCGTGACCGGCGCCCTGATTGGCCTGTCTAATCTGTTGGCACAGTGGAACGTGGAGCGGCTCTCCTTTCACGGCGAGGCCTGGTACTTCTGGCTGGGGCTGGCCGTCGTCGTCAACGTAGCTGCGCAACTGGGCGATCTGGCCGAGTCGGCGCTCAAGCGCTCGGCTGGCGTCAAAGACTCCGGCTCCCTGCTTCCCGGCCACGGCGGCGTCCTCGATCGCATCGACGCATTGCTGCTTGCCGCTCCGGTCCTTTGGTACGCCCAACTCATTCACCAGCGGTTCTAGAAGGCAGAAGGCCCTCCCGCGGGGCTTTCGCAGCCCTGCGTGCCTTGAGGGCCGAGCCTCGTCTGCCGGAGCGCAATCGCCGGGCGGTCGACCAGGGCGATAATAGGAGTGAGAGGAAAGTAGACTTAAATTGAAACGACTCGCCATTCTCGGTTCCACCGGTTCCATCGGACAAAGCACGCTTTCCATCGTTGAACAGTTTCCCGACCGCTACTCGGTCGCCGCACTGGCTGCCGGGCGCAACCTGGACGAAGCCTTTGCACACACTGTGCGCTGGCGGCCGCAGATGGTCTCGCTGGCCACGGAAGAGCTGGCCGGCAAGCTGGCCACCCGTCTTCGTCAGGCCGGGATCACCGGCATTGAAGTCGTCCACGGGACCGAAGGCACGGTCGCCTGCGCAACCCTGCCCGAAGTCGACTTTGTCGTCTCGGCCATCGTCGGCGTAGCCGGCCTTGAAGCCACCCACGCGGCCATCCTCGCGGGCAAGCCCGTCGGCCTGGCCAACAAGGAATGCATGGTGGCCGCGGGCGAAATCCTCACTGCCGCGGCGCGCGAGCGCAACGTGCCCATCCTGCCCATCGACAGCGAGCACAATGCCGTCCATCAGTGTCTGCGCGTCGGCGCGCACTCGGAGGTCAAGACCATCTGGCTCACGGCCTCCGGCGGTCCCTTCCGCACCCTCCCTCTCAGCCAGTTCGCTTCCATCACCCCCGAGCAGGCACTCAAGCATCCCACCTGGGTCATGGGCCGGCGCATCACCATCGACTCGGCTTCCATGCTCAACAAGGGACTGGAA
>Ga0224527_1000573_pt1 | contig 23709 bp, 20 predicted proteins | sample CBST0metaG_FD_179882 | JGI IMG/M metagenome (GOLD analysis project Ga0224527, IMG submission 179882) | Peat soil microbial communities from Stordalen Mire, Sweden - C.B.S.T0 | ecosystem: Environmental > Terrestrial > Soil > Wetlands > Peat | place: Sweden: Norrbotten County, Stordalen Mire... | reverse complement strand
GTCACTAAGGGAGAAGTGCTCGCTCTGACGCTTGCCAGAAAGGCCGGGATCGATGCAGCCACGGCGCGTATCGTCCAGAGCGAAGACCTGCCGGTCGCACTTGTCCGCCGCTTCGACCGCCAAAACAGCGGCCATCGCGTAATGTATGTCTCCGCCGCGACGATGCTGGGTGTCGAGGCGACGGACCCCGAGGAACATACCTACACCGAGATCGTGGACGCAATCCGCGTACACGGCGCCGACGCGCAAGCCGACATCGAAGAGTTGTGGCGACGTATTGCTTTCTCGATTTTGATCACGAATTCTGACGACCACCTGCGCAACCACGGCTTTCTGCACGTAGATCGGGAATTCTGGCGGTTGTCGCCCGCCTTCGACATCAACCCGTCACCCGAGCGCGTGCGTGAATTGAAAACGTGGATATCCGAGGATGCAGGCCCTGACATGACCATCGATGCTCTCATGTCCGTGATTGCTTATTTCCGCATCACGGCTGCGCGGGCCAAGGAGATCTTGAGAGACGTTACGCATGCCGTGAACGGTTGGCGCAAGACTGGACAGAGTATTGGCATGAGTGACGAAGAGCTTGAGCCATTCATAGACGCATTCGAACATCGCGAACGCACCGCCGCGAAGAGGCATATCTGAAGATCAAAGCCGATAACTCCCGGCAAATCCCGATGGTTAGCCATCACCAGATGTATCGGACAAGGGCAGACTGCCGACCGCATAATTCTCGCGGCATTACAGTTCCGCAAGCTCCTTTAGTTGAGAAGGAGTCGCGACTTGGCGCGCTTCCGTAAGTAATTCCGTACGCTGGTAATTGCAGTAGCGGCCGACAAATGTTTCGAAGCGCCGAGCATACTCGGCCGGATCCGCCGTAGCCGATAAAACCCAGAACCATGCAGGCAGCACTCGCTTCCAATCGACGCCAACCATCCAGGACCTGCCCTCGTCGGCGAAGAAGACCATCCTGTCGTCCCCGTCGTCGAAGCGGCCCAGAAGTTCGAAGAGAATATCGAACGCCCGACGCACGCCGGCTATGCACGAAACCCTGAACGCTTCACGCACGCCCGACCCAAGTATCCGTCACAGCCCTCCGTGGTTTGGATCAACCCGCCAACCCCGACACCAACACCGCCGACAGAAGAGATTAGACATAAAACTCTCACGCCAACTGTCTCAAACTCGTTGACACGCTCCGAACTCGACCAAGCACTCTTCCTCCTGCTTGAACTGTTTGAACTCAAGCGTGTATGCCTTCCACGGTATCTTCACCATCATCGTCTTCGCTTCGCAGTTTATTCCGACTGCTAAAGGGTGCGCTTTCCGCGAACAAGTCTAGACCGACCATCACGTTCTTGGGGATTCCAACCGACGAACCTCGCCTAGTCTTTGACATGCAGAACCTAACCCCGATATGCTACTTACCATCACGAGTCCAACGCCATTTTGAGTGCTTCTATCCCGTCGGCAGAATCTGAGGGCGTATGAATTCTCCTTTTGACTCGCCATCACTTTGGATTGCCTCGCCCGATCATGCCGTCGCGCAAACAATCTTCGCCTTTCTCGAACCGTTTCTAAATGAGCGGATCCCACATCGCTTTGACGCTCGTCACACGCTGATATTGAGAAATGGCGATGAGCTTCACAGAACGCTTGATGAACAGAATAAGCAAGTACTTTTCAACGCTGCGTGCATTGTCGATTTAACCGGCTCAGCGACCTACTTTCAGTTTGATCTTCGCGCGGATACTCGGCAGGTTCTGAGACCTACCGAACTGATCGTTAGATATCCAGAAGTCTATTGGATATTCGTAGTGAACAGTATCCCAGACTGGACAACGGCGACAAAAGAGTTTCAGTCTGCGGGTATTAGCCCCGAATTGCTCTCTCTTCATTTCGTTGAGGTAACCCGCTTAATGGACTTAGTTCTACGGTTGCGCGAGCACGCTTCCGGATTTCGAACCATATTTGACCCAACTGGACTTCGGTTCCTGGTGCTTACGTCTTCCAATATAGCTCGCAATCAGAAGAACACAATATCCCAACTCGGACTTCCTAGCTCTGACCAACTCTCTCACATCCGTCCGCGCACCTTTGGCGTTTCTTTAGAAGATGAACGGGGATACGCTATCTTAAACGGCTATTTCCTCTACAAGCAGGGCTTCAGCACCTTCTTGATAGCAACTCTTGCCGAGTATCGTCGGTCAGCAACATATGCTCGGTACCTAGCCTCTTCTATTGGCACAACTCAGCCACGGTCTTGGCATGCAATCGAAGATGTTGAGCTTTGCTTTTCCGATACCTCTGGTGCGGATCTGTCTCAACATCACCTAATGCCCGCTGAAGGAAGTGACGACGTCAGCATGCTTGCTGAGCGAACTAAGAGCAATCCACTTCTACAGAAAGCAACGACGCGGCTGATCTTAACTACTGTTCGTCTCGAGCGAGTTCGCCTGAAAGTGGCTTGCGGGCCGAATTGTGAATCTCTAACCAAACCGTATCGCGGACTTCACGACGAAACACTACTCGCATTTCTGTCCAATACGGAGGCGAACAGCAAGCGCGCGACTGAGAGCTCTCTCTTCCGATTAGGAATGAATTCCAATTATCTATTGATCAAACAATGGGTTAAGACGTTTTTCTTCCGGGTGGGAATGATTTTTGAATTTTCGTTCTTTTTGTTTGCACCTATCCACAGATTTGCATCTCTATTAACGTCCGCACTCTCGAACTTTGCCAATAGGCTTCGGCAATTGATTCGCAGATCCGGATCACAGCGGCAAGACACTTTGCCGCTCATCCCCCACACACCCGAGCACAGCGCGCCCGGGTCCATACAAGAGGTAGCGGCGCATCTTCTGCGGCGATGCAAGAGCGCAAGTCATGTGCTTACAGCCCCAGAAGATGCGATCCAATGTGCAGTGATGGCAAATGTCGCCTACCTTCTTCTTAACAAAAAGACGCAACACCTCGCTTTGGAGGCGCTTAGCCTTCAAAACCTCATGGAGGCAGAAGCCGAATGCATGTTTATCGGCATAAGTCATTCGCTCAATGTGAATCCGCGCGTCATAGCTATCGAGGACGAGGTCGCACTGGTGACATCCGTCAAAGCGAAAGACGACTATGCCAAATTTTGGAAGCGGCATCAGCAACGATGCAGCGCATTGCTCAAGATTCTCGGCGATCTTCGCCATGTGTACCAACGTTTTGATCAGCGCGAGCAGGAAGGCGACCTGCTCTGCGCAATAAGATCTTGGCAACGGCTCGCATTCATCAACGGAAAGAACGAGTGGATTAACAATTGTCTCACCTTTAGATGGATAATGGGACTGATTCGCTGTGCCCTCTCCGTACTATGGGGCTATATCAATTTTCTCGTCGGATCATCCGGTCGCAACCTTTTAGTTATTTCCGCAGTGTGGATATTTCTGTTCGCAGGAGCATACGACATATTGGTAAACACCGTCGTCGGGGAGCACCGGCGCGTGCAGGAATGGCAAAGTACGCATTGGATAACAATCGACAGCAATAGATCAAGAGTAGCTTTGCCACTCACCGAGATGATTCACGATTTGAGAGTTGACTACTTCAGCTATTGGCTCCCGCAGTCAGCAGCTACGTTTGTCGGGATGCATCAGTCCCTCGACGGTGGCCTCCACCCCCAGCTGCTTTCCGATTACATTTCGAAGAATGCAGAAGATGATCACAAAAGACTAATCAAGGATAGTGCTACTTCCTCCAGCCCACATATCCATTACATTAGGAGGCTAATGAAGACTTGGTGGTTTCTCGTCGTATGCGAGATGGGAATTGGATACATACACCTCGCAGCGGCAGTGACGGTTATGCTCGCGGTATTTAGCAGAAAATAGTTAAGTCATATAGCTCCTTCGGTCTAGCTATCCGAATTTGCTGCTATGTTTATATCCTTTTGCGCCTTCTTTCCTTTCGGCTGGTTCGGCCGCAATCTAGTAGCAATCTCATACGCGTTCATTAGAGTTTGGTCGCCAAGCTGGCTTGAGTTCTTTAACAGACTCTTGATGATCCCCGCCGCCTTCGATGCAGATACGCTAGCATCTCCCATAGCAACCTTAATTGCAGGATGAATTTGAATGCGCCCTTCGAGAGGCTTGGCCGTCGCTGCAAGGACAGTCTTAAGGTACTGAGCGATGACTCTTCCTTCGCTCTCTTGCAACGTAGGAAGAAGTCCTTCTAAGTCAGAACGTCGTAAGGAGTTGAAATCGAACGCAGAGAGAGCGCGCAATAAACTCCTAAGCTGCAAAAGACCACTTTGGTCTCGGTTGCTCTGAACTACGTGTAGATTAGCGAGTTCCGTCGTCGAGTCCATCTTTGTAGATCGCGGAGATGATAAACCTAGATGCAAAGGAACCATGTACTCCACATCAGGATTCTGGCTGACCGCATTGAACATGAGATTTCTAAGCTCTCTAATATTCCCAGGCCATTCGTAATTCAAAGCCCATTCAAATACCGAAGGATCGATCTGTCTCGCAAAAGCACCAAGGATTGACTGCTCCGCCTGAAAAACGTAATACCGTATCAGGTCCGGAATATCTTCTTTGCGATCTGCCAGCGATGGGAGGAAGATCGTGCCCGATTCCCGAAGTCTATCGAGCAGGTCTTGGCGGAACCCTTGACCACTTTCAGTCCATCGTTCGACGTCCCCGTTTGTAGCAGATATAAACCGAACATCCACGGGATCGCCCGAATTTCCGCCCAAGGGCGTGACCGATCGATATTCAATGGCTCGGAGCAAGCCAAGCTGGACTTCTAGGGGCATATTCGCAATCTCATCGAGGAAAAGATCCCCCCCCCGAGCCTCTGCCAGACGTCCCACTCGATTGGTATCCGCTCCGGTGAATGCCCCCTTTTTGTGTCCAAAGAGCTCGCTAGCGTATAGCTGTGGGCTCAATGCCCCAGAGTCTACAATCTCAAATGGTCCGCTAGGATTAGTGCCATATCTATGGATGAAGCTCGCAAAGAGCTCTTTCCCGGTCCCCCGCTGACCGCGCAAAAGTATATTCCGGCGATTGCGCGCCGCCCTACGAGCAATTCTGAGCGCGAGAAGAAGGCTCCTCGACTTGCCAACAATCAGCCCGCTATAGTCTGGGATTAACCCGTGCCTCCAGAGGTAATCTCGGAACATATCGGCGGCGTCTTCACCTGAACGATCAAGAAAGCCAAGCGCGCCATTTGCAGAAAACTCTCGGTTCACGTCCTCACGCGGCTTGCTCGACAGTATCACAACTGGCAATTCTGGAAATTCTCGGTGTATTGCACGGAGAATTTTCAAGCCAAAGTAATGCTGAGGCGAAGCGTCCTCATCTGTACCTTCTGGCATCCCACGCAAACGTCTATCACTAGACGCAGTAACAACACCACTATAGAAGCATAGGTCCAAAAGCAACATTGACCACTGATGCTCAGCGTGGCCCGGGGATGTCCATCCATCTCCGACCAGCCTAAGAACCGCCTCTAGATCATTTTCAACTCGATCACCTACATGCGCACATAGTGGACGCTGGCCACGAAAGAAAATAGCCTCCGCGACCGGATTCAACACTCTCTGTCCAGCGCCTTTCCCAATTTCATCACCTGTGACATCTCTCAACAAATACTGCGCGCACAGATTTGCGCGCTCCTCGTTCCGCGCATCGGAATGAGTCCGCCCAAAGAGGTCATCGACGATAAGAACACGCGGCATCAGTGATTCGACACTCATACTAGCTCCACATCCTTCTCCAGAGAATGAATGCTATCTGACAACGCCATGCAAGAACTTCGAAAGGTTTGTAGATAACTGATGAGATTTGACGTGGATCTGATAGGGCCCTTCCGAATGGTCTCGCTTAACCCAAGGAATGCGTCCTGGGCATGTCTCAGTCGTTCTCTCCCTTCTGACACCTTGAGGTCGACGCAGCAACGAACCATCCACAACGAGTGAATGTGGCTCGCAAGCCATCCATAGTTGGCTCCGTATTCCCCAGCACACTGGTCCTCAACAAGAGTACGAGGAGACATCGCTATTTCGTACTCATCTAACAAGACAATTAAGTCAGGAACCCGGTCGTTCCACTGTTGTAACACAGACTCTTGAAAACGCCTCGTGAATTCAGCGTCTTCCACTTCTCCGGAGAGTACCCGATGAAACTTCGCCAATGCAGGAAGGAGTTGATTTCCGAGCCAATCATGATTAAGCTCACCTCGTCGCCGTTGCCATTCCGACGCGGTCATTTTGCCGTCCCCCGGAGCGCCTTCGCAACCTCCAAATAGGCGTCAGCAACTAACTCTTCACTGACTTCACCCGCCGCCGTACTCTTCGAGTCTCGCTCGCTATTTCTCTCGTTTGAAATTATGCCATCTTTAGAAACAATCCCTATGGCTCGCAGGAGTCTATTCAGCGTATCCCACCCTTCAGCATCGCCCCATTCCCTTCGGAATTCGTTCCAGACATCTGAAGAAGGGCTATTCCCCACTAGATAATCTGACCACCACTTTCGTTGCCTGATACTTGCCATTCTTTCGACCAAATCGACATTCCAGTGCACGCCCACTCTTGCTCCTGACTTGATGTCATACCCCATCGAATTGAGCGCCGAGCGCGTTTGGGACTTGAAAGGTGTTGTTGCTATCAATGCAGCAGTGGACAGGTATCCCTGACACAGAATCGCCAATGCACAGATCCTCCCTAATCGCACCGGAGAAAAGAATCGCATAACTCCAGAGATGCTTTCGCCATTCACACATTTCTCGCAGTTGTCTTTAATCGTCACTGCGTCGAGGATACTCTGCCAATTATCGCTATTAAGCGATGTGTGTCCCACGCACAAGTGAAAGATATATCGGCCTGTGACATCCTCTCGCGGTTCCGTGCCGATGTGCTGGCGACCAAAGGCCTCAGTTCCAATTCGGATTATGATACCTGCAGTCTTGCTTGAAAGCAGTGCCTTCCACGCGTCTTCTCCAACATGACAAATTACGACGTCACAGTGTGAAATAGTGTCAATGTATTCGCTTTCTCTCAGTTCTATGTCTTTGTTGAGAGGGTACAAGAGTTCCCTTGCATTGCTGACCGCGTAATTCTCAACAACCTTGAGCTTCTTTACAATGCCGAGGCTTCCATGGTCGTAAACTCCAACTGTCGTCATTTATCGCTCCCTCCATCACAACTTCCTCACACTTCCGGTTGACCTTTCCAAATGAGTGTCGCACCATACCTCCCAAATGCCACTGCAACCGCCGGGAAGGGAGTACCGTTAACGAAGACCTTCTCCAAATAGCTCCTGTCATTGATACTCTTGAAACTGTTGAGACGCACATTTCCAGTGCGACAGTATACAAGATTGTGAAACGCTCCACACACGCCTGTCATTTCAGACATCGCATCTGCTGCCGTGTTGCATTGGCGGCCCAAACAACAGTGCTCTTGCAATCCCAATGGCCGCGTCTCCTTGCCACTGCGGTTCCTCGCAAAAGTGACTTGTAACAGAAACGTGTCATGGTCGCCCGCATCAACGCGCGTGAGCGACAATTCCTCTAGTGGTGGTTCGCTGTTCTCATTGACCTTGCATTGAAAAGCACGGAGAGACGTGAGAAAAGGCAACGCAGGAGAAATCGGAAGGAACCAATCGCGCTGAGAAGCACCGGTTTCTCTGAGCTCGAGCCCGATATCAAGAGCCTTCAAAGCTTTTGACAGAACATTCTTACTGATTCTCCTCGAACTGAAGTGGTCGCTTGTTTCAAAATCTTTGAAATTCCATGGAGGGTAGTCATACACGCTTTCGCGGCTGCGAGAACACATGAATAAGCATTTGATAGGCTCAGGATTAAGATACGCCTCGTCAATATTCAGCCACTTACGAATCATGTCACGGTACTTCTTGTTGCCTGCATTCAGAATGTCGTGACTCCAATGAAAGTCATCGTCCCACCCTTCTCGCCATGGGCGAGAATACATGTCAATTGCGCACCTGATCAGCGAGTCAGAATGAAATGAGGTATTGAGTGAATTAATCCACGATTCATAGTCTTCCAGCACAGTGTAGGATGTGAAGATCTGTTTTTCAGTATTCACTCCCGGGCCATATTTGCCATCGATCTCACTGCGCACTCGTGTCAGAAACTTCCAGTTGTCTTGACCAATAATCATACCTTTACGCTCTGCAAAATCCTTTCCATAATTGACTCTATAATGGTTCTGTAAGGGGCTAACACGATTATTTTGCACATCCAGCAAAATTGCGACACCCTCCGGGACTCCGCTCGTAATGTTGGCCTCCGCCCATTCAAAGTTGGCGCATGTCAGGCTTACACCGCAATTGACACATGCCTGATATAAACGATCAAGACTTTGATAGGTTTGCTTTGTATCTATAAGAGCATATATGTCGCTACCTTTGACGACACGCTCAGCGGGAAATGTACTTAGATTTGCTTTCGTGATTTCCACGTCATCTCTAGTTTGATATTCAAGTGCTGGAACTGTATGAAATTCCGAAAAACTATCGTCTATCCAAATGACCTCAAGAGTGGCCGTCTGGTTGTTGATCAACTTAAAACTAAACTCACTCATGACGAATCGACCCACCCTTTCTTAATTCTCTGACAGCCCTATCTTTCGACTCGAATTTCAATTTATCAAGTGTCCATCCTAATGGCTCAAGCCATTTCATAAAAGTCTTGAGATAATGAGCCTGCGCCCCGGACTCACTCTCCACCAAATCAGCATTTGGACTGCAGTCATTTATGATTCTTATCTTCCCCATATCGGGGAGAATCTCCACTAAGACAGATGGTTCTATATCTAGGTTTTGCTTCGCTCTGATACTGTGTTCGCAAGCCTCTTTCAATAACAGAATCAATACCGGTATGATGTACTCATCGGATCCGTCCTCCTGAGGCTCAACGGGAATCGCTGCGGGAATAGCGTAATGAAACGATGGCGTCCTGAAACGAAGTTGCTCCCGCATTATCCTATCGCGACTTACTGTCAGTACGACGCCATTTGGATTCATCAAGTAATCGAATAATGGCCCTGAGATACCGTGTGTGTGCAATGTTTCGGTAGCCTTCGGCAATCGGATCATCATTTTCTTGATTTCTATAGGGGTTCTCCCTTGGCTCATCATCGCCTGAAATGCAGCAAGATATAGTCCTGCCGGAACCGTGAAGTCATCGTGCTTGGCGGCATATGCAACGAGTTTATCTATCGTGCTTGCGAATGCGCCGGGGATGGAATGGTATGCATTCCTCACTCCCTCAGCATCCTGCTCCATGCTCACCAGACTGCCGTAGAAGCCATAATCAATTAGTGGACCGGCCATCACTGTCATAATGGTTTGAATGCGCGAGAGTTGTAGGTCCCTTTCCCTTGATTCACGAGGAAACTGAAAATCTTTTTCCGGGCTCACGGTTTGAGATGGGACTGCGGGAGGCTGGAGGGGGTCCGAATTAACTTCTTCTCTCGATTCAGGCGCAGTGATACTAAGCAATGCGAGCACTACGTTCGGAGTTCTAAGCGATGTACCTCCTTCCTGCTTCATGGTTTCTTTGTATTTGAATGACTTCCATACCGGAAAGACTAAATGCTCAAGAGGCCTTTTAAGAAGTAGCTGCAGGCAGTAGTAATGGATAATTGGAAATCGTGCCAGCTTGTGAATTCTCGTCAGGGTTTTGTAGCCCGTGAGTTCAAGAGTGTCGACGACGTCCTGGAGTGAACTACAGTTGGATATTTGGCTCACATCCAGGTCTCCAGTTTTCTCATCCCACCCAAGAAGCGCAAAGATGGTAATGTATTTGAGGTCCTGTTCAAGCTTCATTAAGAAGATCTTGTTTGTGCGGAGCTTACGCTTGAAGAAACTCTTGCCTTTGCGGACCTTACGCTTGAGCTTTACAAGACGCGACAAGGCGCCCTGCACATCGCTCATCCAGTTCAGGCCCGCTGCATCTTTGACGTGCGCTCTGCCCAGTTGCAAGGCGCAATCGATGACACCGCATATCGCCTCGCTGAACTTGCCTTCACTCGGTATGCCGCACGCGAGAAGAAGGTCTTCTTCACCTCGCGAATCGATCTCTTCGATTCGCTCCCACTGTGACCAGGCCGCGTCTAAGTGATTTTTGGGTACTTTTGCAGTTCCTGGGCGGTCTTTAGCGTTGCGCAAATCTTCAATAAACCCAGCAAACATGACATCTGTGGGCGGATTGGTGAGATCATAGCCCTTTTGTTCGCGCCAGAACGCGGAATCCAAGGTCCTCGAAGCTCCGGAAGAGGGATGACCTTCATCTTTTAGGACAAGTGGTAAGCTAGATCCCTTCGAGACGAGTCTTCTGATCCACAGCCATGCCCAGATGAAATAGGAGACCTCGGCAGTCGTACACAGAAGCAGATCTCGATCTACACCTTCACATCTGCGTTCCCTTTCTTCGTCTGACACGCAGGGGTGCATGTGTCCAAGTGGGGGTAGTTGCAAATAGAATTCCGGCAAAACCGAGAACTTCCTTTTCCCGCTTTCCGATGATTCCTGAACTTCCACGGGTTCCTGAAGCGGCTGTGTGTTTCGAAGGCTCGTAAAGGCAAGATCCACGAACGACACCCCGATGTCATCCTGACTAAGATCCCCTTCAATATAGGGGAGCCTCAACTGAGGAAGTTCCTGGGGCAAGCCTGTATCTAATTGCCATTGAACGAGCTTGAACTGGTTGCTGCTTCGATGTGCTATTCCAAAGCTTCCGCCCTGCACTCCAAGACGTTCGCGGAGGTAGCTGTGGGTTTGACGGTCAAGATAAAGGGATGTCAAGTCCATCCGATCTTTGGATGCCATTCGGAATTCAGGCTTATCCCATTTATCGAGTTCACTGCGGATTTGATTTTGGAGATGGAGCACATGCTCCCAAAAACGCTCTTCATCAGTTTTGAGAGTGTCATTCATGGTGTCCCCCGATGCTGACAGGAGTCTAAGGCAGCGCCCTCTATTTGCAGCCCCATAGGATACCACCTTCCCAGTATCGGAATGGCACCCCAGTCTGCCTAAAGTTGATGAATCGAAGCATCTGTTCCTGAAGTTCTGTCGAATCCAATCGGTGATCTTCATCGTAGTGTTTCCACCAAAGTGAACCAAGACGCCTCCATTCAGAGGGAGATTTGGTGTCTGCGCACATTTCTTCCCCTATTGACTCAACCTCTTTCGCGCGTCGCTCAAAGTTCTCCCGGATCCACTTCTGATCGAAGGATTGGGCAGCAGATTTAAGGGCGCCAGATTCGTAACTGAACAAATCCCCATTCAGCAATAAGCCACCTGACTTGAGGACATTGAACATACGACTATAGACCTCGAACTTCTCCTGACGCTCAAAATGGTGAAGTGTTAAGGCCGAGACTGTCGCATCAAATAGGCGTGTTTGACCAGACGTAAGCTCTTCAACAACACCACGTAATGACTCCGTTTGGCCGTACCCACCTAGGATGTCGTCTTCGACGAAGCGGACACGAGATTCAATCTTGTCGGAGGGAAATGCAAGGGCGAATGATCTTCTAAAGACATCATTCATCGCTGGCGAGAAGTCAACGGCAACCAATTTGGATAAAGGGAATTTCTGAAGTAGGGGGATTGACAGGGCTCCCGTACCTGAGCCGATCTCAAGAATGACCCTGCCAGATGGCGATCCGGAAGTCTGTTCATCCTGACTGAAGCTCAAATCAAGGAACCGCAAGATCATGGCGTGCATGTCTCGGTAAAGAGGGACGACACAATCGACCGTTGCGTCGTACATTCCTGCGTTGAGTTCAGTCGTATAGAAGAACTTCTTATCGCGTTCTGATTCACTTAAAGCCACAGCACATTACCTCGACGATTGGATTCATTTTGCTTGGATGAGGCGATATGCCGAACTAATCACCAGATCGCAATTCCCACGATGAACCGTGCCTACGTTGCTGCATTCACGGTTGACAAAAATCTCCCGAGCCTTTCGCTTTTGGGATGGTCCAATATTTCTGCCCCCCCAGACTCGACGACTCGACCGCGGTCAAGAAAGACAATTTGGTCTGCCGCTCGCCGAGCGAAATTCAACAAATGTGTAACAAGTAGGATTCCGATCTTACGTTCCTGCAGAATCTCCAAATACCCCAGCAGACTAGCCACCTGCTCGACATCAAGCGCAGACGTAATCTCATCGAGCAGGATGTATTTCGGCTCGAGTACGAGCGCACGCGCAAGCGCAACGCGTTGACGTTGCCCCAAGGACACTTGGTTAGGAAACCGGTGTACAAAGTTCCGCATCTCGAACCTTTCAATCAACTCTTTCAACAACTGCTCGCTGTGCTCTCTGTCAGGCTTATTCATCAGCGGCAACGTAATGTTTTCAAAGAGTGAAAGATGAGGCCATAAGAACAACTGCTGAAACACCACTGTTACCGATGGCCAAGGGAAGAATCGAATCCGATTCTCTTGCGGAAATCGATGCACAACCCCGTCCAGCCAGATTTCGCCTTCGTTTAGTGGGTCAAGAAAAGACAAGGCACGAATGAGGGTGGTCTTACCAGCCCCGCTCGGACCAATCAGCGCGGTGATTTGTCCTGGGCGCACGTCGATATCCACGCACTTCATCACAGGGTCTGCCGCACTGTACCACTTGCTCATTTGTCTTCCGGAAAGTCTGCCAACGGTATCCATTACCCTATCGCTCCGACAAGTCGCGCACGAAATTGTGCTGAAGGAAAAGCGCAAGTCCATTTAGAGGCAAACAGACTGCCAGAAAGAATAACGCTAGCGTTGAGTACACCTCGACTGGGCGGTATACTTGCGCGTTGATTTCTTGTGCAACGCGAAATATTTCCTCGACCGATATCAAACTGGCAAAAAGCGTCAACTGGAGGACATTGACCTGAGCGGTAAGCAGCGGCGGTATGATTTGTCGGAGAACGATCGGCAACTTAATGCGGAAGAAAATTTGGCGAGATGTAAGGCCGCAGGTGCGTGCCGCGATAACATACTGCTCCGGAAAGCCCCGCATTGCATTACGAACAATGTCTGCGACCCCAAACAGGTTTATCAATAGCAGAGCGACAGCAGCTGTATAAAATGGATCGACAACAATCTGCAGCATCGATTGCAGGGGGTAGTGCAGCCAAAAGAGCAAAACAAGGATGGGTATTCCGGAGAGCAAAAAGGACATGCCGCTTGTCGGCAACCCAACAAAGTAGCGCCACCGAGCCCCGGCAAGCCCTAACAAACTTCCAAAGACCAGCCCAAGGGACCAAACAATGAAACAAAGGCGCAGGGTCACCCACAACCCTGCGCACAATCCTTGGCGATATTGTACGAGTATGTCAAGGATGCTCATTTGGCCGTCTTCGTTGCTGCCGTCTGACGATATGGATATGCCAGGCGATAGGTCGCTCCCGGAAACGGTTCGTACTTGTCGAGAAGCTTGTCAACATACCCACTGTTGATTACTTCTTGAAGTGACGAGTTGATCATCGCTTTGAACTCGGGCTCGCCCCGTTTGAACATCATCACATTAGGGAAGATACGAACCGGATTTTGCGGTACCAGATTCTTCAGCTTGTTGGGATTCTTCTTTGAAAACTCGGATGCAGTTTGAGGCTCGTTAAAGGCAATATCAGCTTTGCCTTCCGTGACATTCAGGAGCATCTGTGCACGGTCAGCCATCTGCGAGACGGCGACCTGTTGAGCGTTTGGGTAGTCCTCTTGCACGATGGTCTGAGCTATATCTCCATCGCTTGTCGAAATCCTAACTCCCTTAGAGTTAATCGCTGCAGAATCAAGAGAACCGTCTTTCTTAACGAATCGGGATTCATTGACACGCGTAAAGACGCCGATACCACTGTAGTAAAGCGGAACGCTAAAATCAGCCACCTTGCCTCTGGTTGCATTCTCCCAAACCGGCGTGCAGACCATATCGTACCGATTGCTTTGGAGACCCTCTATCATCGTGGCCCATCCAACTTCTTCGGTCCATTCAACCTTCAGGTCAAGTTTTCTTGCTGCTTCCTCCATTGTCTCGACAAAGACACCACTCAGTTTCCCGGTATTTGGGTCTTTATAAGAGCCAGGCGGATATGGAATATACCCGCAGCGGATTGTTCCCGTTGAAATTACACGATCATACGTTGAAGTCGCAGCTAAACTATTGCCGCCTTTGGACATAGACTTGCATCCAATTAGCAAAGCTGGAGTCAACAATACGAGTATGAGCAGCACCCGGCAGACCCTTTTTCCAATCGTGTTCATCCTAATCTCCTTGCGATTATGAGCCTCAACCATGGGCAAAGACGACAAGATCGTTGCACGTTCAAGGCCACAATGCACGACCCAATCACCTCTAGTGGTTCAGTTGAGACAGCATCCTTGAAGAATCTCGGCACCTCACCGATGTGCATCTTTCCTGCGAGCTTGAGGACTGGGTCACGATAAGGCACAACAATTCAGCGACATACATCATCAATCCCGCACCGTCGACAGCTATGAGCAACGATGATGAATGCTTGTGCATTTTTGACGCGAAGCCCTCTGAAGCCATTTTTGTCCCCAGAAAAAATCCAAAAAATGCGTCGCACGAGAGCGGTCAACCCCTTACTGCTCTATTGGGGCGGGATCGCGAGTATCGCATTTGCAACTATAAATAGCAATACTGCAACAATCAAGAGCAAAATTAGAGCAAATCCTATGGCGATTACTTTGGCCCTGAAGCCTCGGAGCAGATGGACTACCTCCAAAATGCCGACTCACACTTGGTAGTAGAGACCCAATTCACGAGTCACGAAATCACAAAGGTCTTCGGGTGGTCGAGTTCAAGGAGCGTTTTTACTACTCCTCTTGGGCGCACTACGATCTTGCCAAGCCTGGAACGTTCCGTCTGGTTCCGCCGCAGAGCCAGCAGCCAGTGCTGGAGCGGGATTACAGAGCGATGCGCGATATGTTCTACCACGAGCCGCCCCAATTTGAAGAGGTGCTTCGCGCTTTGCGAGTGCTTGAAGGCGAGATCAATTCGATTCAGTAAGCTGGGCCGCTACGTGTAGATGGCAGTGCTGTACTGGAGCAACGCATCCTAGGCATTGACGAAGCTTCTCAGCGAAGAGCAAAATGCGGAACTCGACCTCTTCGACCGCCTGCAACTGGAGAAGGTCGTCGAGATCTGTCAGCGCAGCCGCACCATCTCCGAAGCTGGCCGGCAACTCTTCAATCGCTCGCGAACCCAAAAGACCACACCCAACGACGCCGATCGCCTGCGCAAGTACCTCGCTCGTTTTGGCCTCGACTGGGCGGTTGTCTCTGCTGAGCATTGACTAGGTCTGTTGCCGCTTGGGTTTGAGCGAAGTCGAACGCCACCCTTGCGTTCTGAGAAGAGTACATGTTGACAAGCACATCCCTGAAGTGTACTTTGCAATGTAAAGTGATTCCCGCATGAACGAACTATACAAAGCGCTTGGCGACATCAGCAGCATCCGCAGGCAAGTGGCGCATAGTACGGAGTTTCGCGGCTACGGACCGGCAACTCTGGCTACTACGTCCGGGTTCGCGATTCTGGCGGCGGGGGCGCAGGCCGTGTGGTGCCCGGATGCGTCGAATCACATTACGGCCTATCTCGTCATCTGGATTTCGACCGCCATTCTGTCGGCTGGACTAATCGGTGTGCAGACAGTTACGCGCACCCATCGCATCCATTCAGGCATGGCGGACGAAATGATCCGCATGGCAGTCGAACAGTTCTTACCTGCGGCTGGCGCGGGCGTTCTGATGACGATTGTGCTGGTGCGTGCGGTTCCGTCGGCACTGTGGATGCTGCCAGGGCTTTGGCAGGTAATCTTCAGCCTCGGTGTCTTTTCCTCTTGCCGGTTTCTGTCGCGCCCGATGCTCGCGGCTGGCGTTTGGTATCTGCTCTCGGGACTGACTTGCATTATGCTGGCCGACGTCCGCGCGCTCTCACCGTGGGCCATGGGTATTCCGTATGGAGTGGGGCAGTTGCTGATAGCTGGGATTCTATACTTCACGGCAGAGGAGGGCGGCGATGAAAGCTAAATCTACAAGCAGCGAGGCTCGATTCGCATACGAAGGGCTCGATCGCGTGATTCATGAACGTGCACGCCTCAGCATCCTGACCTCTCTGATTACGAATCCAAAAGGCCAGACCTTCGTTGATCTCAAGCAGTTGTGTGCACTGACTGACGGTAACCTGAGCAGGCATCTGAGTGTGCTGGAAGCGGCAAAGATGGTGGTGATTGCCAAAGGGCATGATCGCAATCGCCCACAGACTCTTTGCAAAATCACGGCATCCGGTCGCAAGCGTTATCTTGAATACCTTTCAACGCTTGAACAAGTGGTCAAAGATGCGGCAAAAGTCGCTCAAGATGAGGCTGTTCCAAGCTCAATGGACGGACTGGTTCCATCGCGAGCCTGACTATTTTTTTGTGTGTTAACTTTGCAATGCAAAGTTGTTTTCAGAAAAGGAGAAGACGTGAACGACTCTTCAATGTTGCAGTCCGGTTTGCAAATCAAACTGCGATCCCGTTCCATGGGCATGAAACTCATCGTCGTCTGCGGGTTGGCCTTGCTCATGACCATTCCGGCATTCTTTGTGAGTGGGCTGGTGGATGACAGGACCAATCGAGCAGCGAGCGTCATCAAGGAAATCAGCGGTCATGTGGGCGGCCAGCAGACCTTCCTCGGACCAACCCTCGCAATCCCTTACAACATTCCATCGCAATCGCAGAGCGATGTTGCAAAGCATGGAGTGTACCTGGTGTTTCCCGCACGAGCATCGGCAGTTGTAAAGACTGCCACGGAGGAGCGCCGGCGGTCGCTCTTCAAGGTGCCCGTCTTCCAGGCAGATATGAAGTTTGATGCAGCCTTCGATCTGACAGGAGTGCCGAGTTCTGCCCCTCAAGGCGCTGAACTTGATTGGAGCCATGCAGAGATTGTGGTTGGAGTGAGCGACGCACGCGGAGCTCTGGCCGACGCGTTATTGACAGCGGACGGAAAGACTGTGACGCTGGTCCCCGCTGAAGTGTCTGCGAACCTTATGCTCGGTGGAGAACAGAATCAGCAGACCAAACTGACCCTTTTTGGCGCGAAGGCCGATGCGGTCGCAAAGCCAAACGCGCAATTCAGTGTGACTTCCTCCCTGCGATTCTCAGGCGCACAGCGGGTGGCTGTGCTCGCCTATGGAAAGACGACTCACCTCGCTATACAGGGCGATTGGGCAAGTCCGGGATTTGATGGCGGATTCCTGCCTATCAATCGAACGGTTTCCCGCAATGGCTTCAGTGCGGAGTGGTCTGTACCATTCATTGCTCGCGGAGTGCGTGCCGAAGGACAAAGCGATTCGATCACGGGGCTTGATGCTACCGCACTCGGCGTTTCATTCATCGAAGTGGCCGATCCTTATCAATCCGTCAATCGCTCCCTCAAGTACGTCGTTTTGTTTCTTGGGTTGATCTTCCTCTCCTACTTCGTCTTTGAGGTTACGACGGGCAAACGCGTCCATCCCGCACAATATGTATTGGTCGGGGTTGCACAGATCATCTTCTATCTGCTGTTGCTCTCTCTCGCGGAGAGGATAGGCTTTGATTTCGGATTCCTGTTTGCTGGCGCTGCCACTGTAGCACTGCTTTCAGTCAATGCGGGATGGGTATTCGCGAGCCGTTTGCAAGGTCTTAGGGCTTTGGCCATCTTCACCTTGCTTTATGTGCTGATCTATCTGCTACTGCGCTTGGAAGATAACGCCTTGTTGGTGGGTGCAATTACCAGTTTCCTGGCGCTGACGGCCGCCATGTACTTCACACGCGGAATCGACTGGTACAGTTCCCTTCCCGGATCAAGCTCGACCGAAGACCAAACCACTTCTTCGATTTCATAACACAGAACGCAGGTCTGTCATGCGGTGCGGCATCGGCCCCTGGTGGGTCCAAGAGTAGGTAGATGCCGCACACTCAAAAAGCAAGGCAAATTGTGCGAGGTAATTCTACAATGCAAAGTCTTAACCCTGAAGGACTGCATGTGGCCATCATCATGGATGGCAATGGACGCTGGGCAACACGGCGTGGATTGCCGCGCATTGCCGGCCATCGCGCAGGTGTGGCCGCACTGCGTCGAATTGTAGAACGTGCTCCGGATGTAGGCATCCGCTGCCTTACGGTCTATGCATTTTCCTCCGACAATTGGCGCCGGCCGGCGGCCGAGGTCCAGAGCATCTTCTGGTTGCTAAGAGCTTTCCTGCGCCTCGAAACTCAGAGGCTCAGGCAGCGCGGCGCGCGACTCCAGGTCATCGGCCGGCGTGATCGGCTGTCAACATCGGTGCTGCGCGAAATTGAAAAGGCCGAACGCGCAACCGCGGCGGGACATCGTCTTCATCTGCGTGTCGCGATTGATTACTCGTCGCGCGACGCAATTACTCGCGCTGCCGCAGGCGATAACACGGAAGACTTGCATGAGATACGATCCTCCCCATACGAAATAGCGCAGACACTCGCGCAGGCGTTGACCGCGGAGAGCGGAGATGTTGACCTGCTGATTCGCACCGGCGGCGAAAAGCGCCTTTCGGACTTTTTACTATGGGAATCCGCATATGCCGAACTTCACTTCACGGATCGCATGTGGCCCGACTTTGACGAGGCTGACCTGGAAACAGCATTGAATGAATTCAACCGCAGGGAGCGTCGCTTTGGCGCTGTTCCATCTGATCGATGCAAGCCTCATGGTGCAAACGTGGATATCAGTCAACTAGACCTCCTACCCGAGACCAACTACTCTGGTGACATCCATGCAAACGCCTGATCATCTTCGACGGATACGCTTCTGGCTCGCCATCTTCATCGTTGGCCTCATCCTCAGTGGCATAACTGCCTTTCCTCTCCAGACTGAACTTGGCTGGCTGGTATCTCTATTGCATTCGCGCGGATTGCAGGCAATTGCCCTATCAACCGGATTGCTCTCGTGGATCGAACGTGTCAACGACGCACTCGGCAATACGAACGCGCTCTATCCCTTCCTCGCCTATGGCACCGATTGGCTCGCCTTCGCTCACATCGTGATCGCAGTTGCGTTTGTTGGCCCCTACATCGATCCGGTTCGCAACAAGTGGGTCATCACCTTTGGTCTGATTGCCTGTGCTGGAGTCATCCCGCTTGCTCTCATCGCCGGCCACTTTCGCGGAATCCCACTTCCTTGGCGCCTCATCGATTGCAGCTTTGGAGTCTTCGGTGCATTGCCACTCTTGATCTGCAGGCGAACCATCCTTGCGCTCGAACGCCTGCAAGATTGACTTAAACTTCCTTCGATTCATTCAATGCACATTGCTCACAATCTGCAAACAAATTCGCCCCTCACAAGGTTAGAGAGAATGCGTCCTCGCCGTCTATCACTCTCGCTTGTTCTCATGGCCGTCACACTGATCAGCGGTCTGGTAATTCGTTTCGCACACTTCGGCCTGCCGCCCATCGTTATGAAGTACGGTGGATCAATGCTCTGGGCTTTGATGATCTATTGGATCGTGTCGGCTCTTTTACCCTCATTGCGATTATCTGCAGTGGCTTTGCTCTCAGCGGGCATCACCACGACAGTGGAGTTCTTCAAGCTTTGCCATGCGCCTGCACTCGACTCCTTCCGCCTGACAATTCCTGGCATGCTTCTGCTCGGACGTTTTTTCTCCGTTTGGGACATTCTTGCGTACTGGATCGCCATAGCCGCTGGAGTTCTCCTGGATAAGCGAATCCGTTGCTTCCTCTTTGAAAATATGATCCTTGCCAGCCAAAGCTGGAAATACAAGCAAAGAAATTGAGGATAGGGGGACAATCTGGAACCGCCCCCACTTTTCAGGTGCCTTTGTAGTTGAGCACCAACCGAAGAGCGCGAACTACCTTCACTGATTCCTGCCGCACCTTCAAGACAGCACTCTACGTGGATTGCAGCAAAACCAAGGATTTGTCTGCTATCATTTGCGCCAAATGCAAACCATAAGCAGGTATGTACGTTTTGTCTTTGCGCTCGCTTTGATTGCAGCTTCTTCCAGCCCGTGCCTTTCGCAGAAGGCAAGCCTGGTCGTCGATGAAAGCCGCGCGGTTGCGGTTCTCGAAGAGCAAGCCATCCGGTTTCGTGTTCCGCTTTTGCAGGCGGCAAAGCCAGGGACGGAAGTGGTCGCTCATCTACTGAGCCCCAACGGTGAGGCGCTCTCCGAAGCCAGACAACCTGTGGCAGATGGTGCTTCTGTGGCCGAGATTCTGCTTGATTTTCCGAAAGACAAGAAGGGCGCGCCTGCCAATTCTATCGAGTGGTACCGCGTGGTATACCGGGTCGAGGTCGCCGGCAGGCCGGCAGGAAACAGTATTCTGTCGCTCGGCGCGGTCGCGCAGAATCTATTTCGGCTTTCGGTAGCTCGGCCGGAGAAGCATCTGGAGCCAGGAAAGAAACTGGCTATTCGCGTCTTCGCCGGAAATCCGGTTACTCGCCGCCCTTTCCGGGGCGTCGAGATTCTTGGTTCGCTCGAAATCGGCGAAGCTGGGCACGTGCGGCAAAAGGTCGTTCGTTCGGTGACGACAGACCGAGCCGGCGAAGCGATTCTCACTTTTACAATTCCTGATTCAAAGGTTGTCCTAGCGGGCGCAGCCAATCTGACATTATTGGGCACGTTGCGCGGCTCTCATGGAGAACTGGCAACCAGCCGTCTTGAGACGGAGATCGCCGCGCCGAGCGACGGGTATATCCGCATTCTTGAAGACAAGCAGCTATATCAGCCTGGCCAAACAGTGCACATTCGCGCTCTGGCCTTCGGTGGGTTAGGCAAACCCGTCCCCAATGCCCCCTTGACTCTCACAGTCAAAGATCCAGGGGAGAAGAAGATTCTTGAAAAGACGCTGACTACCGACCGCTTCGGCATCGCGGCTTACGACTGGAAACTGGACAGCACGATCGACACTGGAAACTACAATCTTTCGATTGAATACGCCAACAAGAAGGACGCGGATTCTTCCTACGAAGCTGATCTCGGCCAGTCGATCAAGATCGAGCGCTACGATCTGCCTGAGTTCACGGTCAGCGCCGAACTGGATCGTGGCTACTACCTCGATGGACAAACACCTGAGGTCAAGATTCATGCCCGCTTTCTCTTCGGCAAAGCGGTCGCAGGCGGTCAGGTTCGCCTGGTCCGCGAAGAGGAAAAGACTTGGAACCCAAAAACACGCGAGATGGAAGAACACGAGGACTCAGGCCAGCGCGGCGTTCTGGATGAGAATGGCGTGGCAACGTTTCATCTGGACCTCGGCGAGGAGTTCGAAAAGTTCAGAGATGCATCTTACTTCCGGTATCGCGATCTCACCTTCCATGTCTACGTCACCGATTCGGCAACGGGGAAGACCGAGCCGCGGAAGTTTAGTCTTCGCGTCTCACGGGAGCCCATTCACATATATCTAGAGGAGATTGGCGGAGACGACCGGCAAGGAGAGTTCCTCGTCAACACCGTCTATGCGGATGGTACACCGGCCGCTTGCCAGGTTACGATCGACGCGCTCTCGAAGGAAACGGCGCCGGCGCGCATGGCCGCGGTCAATACAAGCCGCTATGGTCTGGCAAAGGTGCGCTTGGCTTATCCCTCTAGTGTGCACACAGCGGAACGTCTCAAACTGCGTATCCAAGCCCGGGACGCAAAAGGGCTAAAAGGACAGTTCGACGACCAACTGTATTCCAATTCAACGGCAGAGACCATCTGGATCGAGCCGGGAAAATACCTCCTCAAGCCGAACGAGGCGATCCAGGCTGTGATTCATGGACCGCGGGGAAAGCTGGTTGATCTGGATGTGATCGGGACCGATGGAACTCTGGCTCACCAAAGACTTACTTTGACCGGTGGCCGAGCAGAGGTCACTGTTCCGGCAGATGCTCGATTCCATGGAGAGGTTATTCTGGCGGCGTATGCCATGCGCGACTTCGCGCAAAATCGCTACGAGTCACAGCCGCAATCTGCCACAGTGCTCTACCCAGAGGATAAGGAATTACGACTTCAGATTGCGGGCTTGCCGAAAACAGCTCTTCCTGGCGGGGAGATTCGAGGCAACTTCCGCGTAACAGACGCCTCCGGCGCAGGAATTCCGGCTGCAATCGGTATTGCTGTCACCGATCAGGCTGTTGCTGAACGAGCACGAACAGAAGAGGATTTCGAGGAGCGCTCCTGGGGATGGTACGGCTGGTATCGCGAGCATTGGGAAAGGGCAGGCTTTACTCTCGATGACCTGAACAAGCTCGATATGTCCAAGCCGCTTCCGGACGGTATCGACTTGGTTGCTGAGTCGCTGCTTCACTCGCCAGCGCCTATCGCGATCGAATCGAATAATGAATCCGATACGCGCGATCAGTTCGAATCGTTGATGGAGTCGCAACTGGAACCGCTAGGCAAGGTCCTCGAAAACGCAGGGCTGGAGCGTCTGACAGCGGATCAAGACGTAATCAAGTCCGCAGCACGCAAGGCCAAACTTGATGAAAGCGTACTCCTCGATCCGTGGGGAACTCCATATCGTCCGGAAGTGAACATTGCTGGGGGCGAGGATATTCTCATTTTTATCAGTGCCGGACCGGACAAGAAGTTCGGAACGAATGACGATTTTTCACTCCAAGCAGCCCACCAAAGTGTCTTCGCGCATCCTGGTCAATTGCTCGCCGCAATGCTGAAGCAGGTAGCCGATGCTGGTCAGCCTCTGCCGGGAACACCTGATCTGCTCCTTGTGTTTGCCAAGGCGCGCGGTCTCGATCTGGCCTCGCTCCGCGATCCCGACGGCCGTCCCTTTGTCTATTCGGTGCGGCTGGACCGCCGCTGGCTTTCCATTTCCGTGGCCATGAAAGAGGAAGAGACAGGGCCCGGTCTTGTACCGCCATATCGCCCATCGATATGGACAAGCCCCCTTTTCGACTATTTCCATCCTTTGGAAGAGAAGCTGTATGCAGCCATCAACACCTGGATGGTTGCGGGACATTCCTTCCCTGATAAAGATTCTGAAATACGCGCGGCACTCTCCAACCCGGCGCTTGATCCCGATATACTTCGTGATCCTGCCGGGCAGCCGTACAAGTTCCGCGGACGCGAGATTGCAGCTTACACGCGCACGCAAAAGGTAACGGGTGGAGAGGCATTGAACGCTGACACAAGGCCCGTGATACAGCACATGCACGCTGTTCAGGTCTTACGTACACCAAGACAGGACGAGGTGTTGCCAAGTGGCGAGGAAATCGTCGGCCAGGTCGTACGCCCTTTCGATGAGCAAAGCGGCAAGGACCTTCGGCCGGAATCGGTAGCTGGAATGAACTTCCGGGGCAATACAGGAGCTATCGGCGGTACGGTTACCGATCCATCGGGTGCTGTTATTCCGGGCGCCACCGTGGTTGTCAGCGATGAAGCGACTGGAAAAGAGATCACCTTCACAACTACGGATACCGGAACCTACCTTGTTGCCAATCTTGAACCAGATTCGTATAGCATTCGTGTCTCGGCCAACGGTTTCATGAACTATAAGGTGACGAACGTAGAGGTCAATTCTGCCTCACTGAGCACCGTTGATGTTGAGCTGAACATTGGCGCAGTCGCTGAAACCGTTCAAGTCAGCGCAGATCGTATTGCATCGTTGGAGACCGCTTCTGCGTCGGTTTCATCGATGGCGGCAAATGATCGCGATCCCACTGC
>Ga0224527_1000572_pt1 | contig 23709 bp, 19 predicted proteins | sample CBST0metaG_FD_179882 | JGI IMG/M metagenome (GOLD analysis project Ga0224527, IMG submission 179882) | Peat soil microbial communities from Stordalen Mire, Sweden - C.B.S.T0 | ecosystem: Environmental > Terrestrial > Soil > Wetlands > Peat | place: Sweden: Norrbotten County, Stordalen Mire... | reverse complement strand
CCCGCAAGATCTACTGCCGGTCCGATTCCGGTGTCATAGGGTATATTGGCGATAATAGTTCCTGAGTTCATTTCGACGGGACTCTCAAAAACAACGACACCGCGCGTGCCAGTATAAAGAGAACTTACGTCGGCAATACGGGATCCTTGCGCACCATAAAACAGGAGTCCGCTGACGTTAGAATTGCCTGCGCCCCAGAAGGTAATTCCCTCCACAATCGTACCGAAAGCCTCGTTCGTCACGGCTTCATCATCGTTTGCAGGCGGGTCAATCGAAAAGATGAATGTCTCGGGACCAACCAACTTGGTTCCCGAAGCAAGCTCCAATATCGCACCGGCAGGATCCGAATAATACTTCACACCGTACGAGCAAGTAACAGGATGTTTCAGCAAATACCATGCCGGTCTAAATCTGATCGCGCCTTTCCTCGGGATTCCTCCGGATAAAAGCTTGCGGTTCGTTTCCGGATTAGTGGGAAGCGAGTTACACGCGGCCACGATCGCAGGGTAGTCATCGTGCACATATCCCTTCTGATCTCTCCCCCCTACTGCACCCCACCATTCGGGGATGACTATGATGGGATTTACAAACGAAATGCTTCCTTTTCCTGAAAAGATTTGATACGGACCAGCCTCGGGACTTTCATCAATTCGCACGGTCACCCCGTCGTCGGGAGCAATCGCCGCACCCCTTTGTATGTTTAGCCCATTGTGAATCGCAATGTTTTTGCCGATCCTGCAGATGCCCTTCGTTACTCGGATAACTGGGCTATTCGCATCTGCTTGCTCGAATGCGGCCCTGTCGTCATGGACTCCATCGCAAGTGGCGCCAAATTCAAGAATGGAGTGAGTACCTGGCGTAACCTGGCAGGACAGTCTATTGCAGGCAACAGTTGCGATCGCAATAGCCAAGCAGGAGTACAACAAAGCGCGCGCTCCCACAGAGTTATGCCCTTGACCGAAAGCAGATTTCCGAATTGACCACATGCAGCGCCAAGTGCGTCATTTGATTATTTGGTGCTCTCCCGCACTCTTCTCCTGAAAAGGGCAGCAGCTCTGTTAATCGCGCTTCGAGGTCGCAGTAACGACGTAGCCGCAAGATGTCCCCAACCTGCAAGAGAAACACCTGCAGAGAGGGCGACGATACCGCGCCGATAATGACTCTCTGCATAGTCATCCACGTTTTCCACCCATCGATCGATCCAACTGCGCTTCTCCCATGATGATCGGAATTCATCAAACGTCGGCTCATCAATGCTGGTTCTGCGGCACTCTGCACACCGAATTGCATACGCGTATCCACAGTGAATATCGTGCCTCCGCCGGGTGACGATGGAAGAATCGTGAATCCTGTAAGAGTAAAGCTCATCCGGTAAGTTAGCCGCGCCTCCCTGTTCGCACATGCGGAGGCAGAAATCAAGATCCTCCCCCACGCCCCCAACGCGATAGCCTCCAGCATCCCGAACTGCCGCGGTCCTTAAGACAAGCGTAGGATGCGAAACGCCCGCTTTACCGTGAAGCAATCTATTTACGATCGATGCATGGTCAACTGGAGCTGCACTAAAGCGGCATACCCCACCGCCAACGAGAAACCTAACCTGCGTGCCAACCATCACTACCTCAGGATGGGCATCTAGGAATACTATTTGCCGTCGAATCTTGTCCGAATCGGCAACGTCATCTGCGTCCATGCGCGCAAACAACTCCGTCTCACACATCGCTATCAATCTATTCAGCGTTGCCCCCAGACCCGCGTTCTGCTGACTACAGACTTGAACCCGAGAATCGCGAATGGACTGCAAATATCGCGGCGACTCATCAGTTGACCCATCATCGACAATAGCGAATACAAAGTCTCCGTATGATTGCGCAAGGATGCTTTGAACTGCGGCCTCAAGATACGGCATCGCATTGAACACAGGAAGCGTAATAGTTATTCGCGCCACCAATCACCCGCTCTGCTTCCTTAGTCCTACTCGACTGCCGACCGAGCCGCCGCCGCAAATGTACTCGAAGTGTAGAGGCGTGAGCGCTTAAAGCGAAGAAGCATATACAAAACACCCACTGCGAAGAGGTTGCACCCGCCCATCGTCATTGGAGAAAGCAGGCTGTCGGCGGTCCATGACGCCAACATCCGATCTACCAGCAAGCCGCCGCTAGCCGCCGCCCACAGTGCTTCATCACCTCCCGATGCAATCGAACGGACACAATCCCGACCTACCTGAAAACACCACACGAGAAGTGCAGCTAAACCAAACCATCCCAACTCACCGAGGATGCTGCGATACGCATTATGTCCTAATCCAATTCGCGTAACATTAATGTTGACGTACCGCTCATAGTTTCCCGGTCCCGCACCAATAACTCCCTCCAGAGGCATTGTGATCATGTAAGCCGGAAGAGCCTTCGCATCGTATTGACGATCACGATACGTTCCCTGTGCGCGTAATTCCGGATCCCACAACTCGGAGATTCGTTCGCGTGACTTCTCATCCCAACGGGACCACATCACCGCTCCTCCCAGTAGAAACAGGACCACGATGACTGCGACTGCCCTAAGAAGAGTCGATTTCCAGCGGCCTGTGGAGAAAGCAATCATTGCCATCGCCGTCATAACTCCTCCTACAATCCCGACGAGGTCAGATCGAGAGGTCGTCAGCGTAATGGCCACAACGATGATCGCGACGAGCGCAAACGCAAATGGTCGTCTCTTACTTCGCATCGCCGGTAAAAAGCCGAGAACAGCAAATGCACAAACCGATGCGTTAGCACCAACTAGCGCTTTGAAACCGGCAAGGAACCAGTACTGTCGATCGTTTGCGCCATATAACGATGATGGATCCACTGCCGCATAATACTTCTCGCCGCCCAATGAGATTGCTCCCACTAAATGAAAGACGAGTAGAATGCAATATATCGTTGCGCCCCAGAGGAATGGCCCTGCAATCCTCCTGATGGAACCCTTTCGTAATCGAACAACTCCAACGAGAAGTCCCATCGCGGCGAATTCACAATATTTAATGGTGCAGTAAATGTAATATTTGACGACATCCGGTTCAATAAACGCCCAATTCATCAGTGAAGAAATGACGGCCAGGACGCAGATCGAGAGCAACGGAATGTATCCCGGAACAGTCTTGCTCATCGATACGACGTCAAAGAGTTCCCCATTGACAAACCGGATCCCAAAAGGAAAAGTGCAACGTCGAATGTGTAGAGCGCCGCCGAGCCGGAATTGCCCGCGATAAAGAGAGGAATTGTGAGGATGGGCGAGATAAGTAGATAGCCCAGTGCCTCGTCCTCATGGGTCGCTCTTGCGATCTTGTACCATATCAGAATCGCAAGTACGTATGTGATGACACGTAGCATTAGAGTTGACCGATGCCCTTATTTCGATGTTGCTGGATCAGTGATTCGAACAGGACGATCATTTTCGAAACAGTGACAGAGATGTCGAAGCTCTCGCGCACGCGCTTCTTCGCGCCGACACACAACCGATCACGCGCGCTCCCATCGAGAGAAAGCACCGCTCTCAATTTGACTGCCAGATTTGTCGGTTGACCGCTCGGAACCAGGTATCCGGACTCACCATCCTCTATCATCTCAGCCATGCCCGTTTCAAGTGATCCGACAACAACACCTCCGCTAGCCATCGCTTCCAAAGCGGTGTAATTGAAAGGCTCAATCAACGAGGGGAAACAGCAAACCCCGGCCGCCGCGTAAATCGAGCCAAGTTCCTCTCGCCTGTAATGACCCATAACGCGCATCCAGGAGGAGTCTCCGTCGAGTTGTTTATACTTTCCGTACATCATAGCTTCAAAGCTCCGGCTACTTCTTCCAAACAGCAGGAGCCTCCCTTGCCAACTGTAAGTTTTCCTCATGATCTCCGCAGCTTGGATCAAGATATGAATGCCCTTGAGCTTGGTGAGAGAGCCGACAAACACCACGTCTTCTTTCGTGACAAAGTCCGTGGCCTTACTGCTCCATTCAGTCCATTTCGCGGTATCTATCCCGTTGTGCAGTGTCGATACCTTTTGAGGAGGCAGCCTAGATAGGAGCCTTACCCTCAATGCTTCGGAGACACTCGTCACATGGTCCGCAGCAGCAAACTCCTCTGTCTCAGCTCGTGCTTGTACGCGACGAGAACTTACAACTCGATCCTTCCAGAACTTGTCCACCCATGCCGTGAAACCATGCATACGCGAAACCATCGGGATGCGTCTCACCCTTTTAGCCCATATCTGAGCCTCGCCGCGAAACCCGGGGAATTCGACAATTTCCGCGAGACCGGCGTCGATTAGTTGATCGATACAGTCCGCTACTCTTGTCCGATACCGACTCATGACTATTCCTGACGAAGGTAAGAAGCGCCGAAGCATGCTGCGTTGGAGCGGACCCTCGTCATCAGGCAAACGAATAACTCGCACGTCATCCTCACGAGAATCGCTCCCAATAAAGGAATCGTCCGACGCACAGATCACGGTTACCGCGTGCCCCGTTCGTGCCAAGTAACGGGCAGTTTCGCCCGTATAAGTACCTATTCCGTATGACGAGCGAGACGGAGGATACTCCTTGGATACAAGTACTATTTTCAAAGTCGCACTCAACCTCACAAACAATGCACGCTCTTGAGTACACACAGTCCCGTTCGCCGCTCAGACTCTTGACATCTCACCCGTTATGCAAACGTAACTGGAACCTTCCCATAGAGTGCTGCGAACTCGCCGAATGTAGATCCGCCCGTCAGCACCAAGTGATTGGTGCCGCTCAATAACAAAAGGTCTCTCAACGAAGCTTGTGCACCGGCAGCGGATTCTCGCGGATGTACAGCACATCTCTCGATCTTTCCGTAGAATGCTTCTTGGATTGGCAGCAACTCCGCATCGGAAGCGTCACTTGCCATGAATAAGTGCGTATCATCAGGCATAGTGGATAGCACTTTCCTTGTTGCCGTTATGTAGCGGTCAAGTGAAATCGCCTGTCCGGTATGAGTAACAAAATCCCCGCGGCGCACGTGAATTCCAACGACGGATTTAGGCCATTGTGATTTGACCTTCGCGATCTGTTCGGCCAGCTTAGCTTCAGGGCGCAGGCTCCCAAGTATCACGCCGGAAAAGTCCCCTAACGACTGAAAAAGATATTCCGAGTCCACAAATTGCCACTGAGCATCGAAACACACTATGTCTTCTTCAAAGTTTTCCCGGTCAGATTGGGGACTGAGTTCTCCCTTTACATATGGAAGCCGACGAGACGATTTGTAAGATGCAGTCGTCGGGCCATCCCAAACAAATAACTCTCCGAAGTCTGCCGAGAGGTGGCGCGTCTTGTCCCAGGAGACAACAAGTTCTCTCCCTGTCCTCAGCGCATAGGCCTGCGCCATCATGTGGGCACGAAGCCTATTCCCCAGGCCTGCATACGCAAAATAAGTCACCGATTTGCAACATGGCCGATCGAGTGGCCTTTCACTCTTTACTCGAATTCGTGCGAGCATGCGCCGCCCATTCCGAGCGTCACGATACTGATAATACAATTTGCGTAGCGTGATGAAAGATTGACTCATCTACTTCATAATCTTGAAAACACTTCGTGGATTATTGGCCGATCTGCCGGCGAACAACTTAGGCTGGCAAATGTAAATCACTGCCCGTTGACCCACCCAGACAGTTTGGGGTGTCATTATGGAATTCGGCGAGCCGCTAACCAAGCGGGAGGACGACAATATGTGTACCAAAGGAAGTGCATAGCACGCACAATCCTTGGACAAGATAAGGTCGCCTTCGACAACATCGTGCTTCTCGCGATTTGTCGGCAGACCCTGATCAGCAGGTCGGGCCGCCCATGTCGGACAACGTATTCATCGAGTAGATTCTCGGCGTAATCCGGATGCCCTCTCGACGCTGAGACAAGCATCAAAGACGCCACTGACCGCCGGACGTAATAGAGAATGCCCGCTTTTCGCGCCTCAGGGAGATCCATCCGTAGAAGCCAATCGCTGTTAGGAAAAAGCCGCTGCGTGCGAAAGGACAACGTCCCAGAGCCTGACAGGCTATCAGTCACTTTGATGTGCCAGATCACCTGGGGATCGTTAGTGTAGGCAAAGGCTGATATGGCCGCGATCTTAAACCAGAGGTCCTGATCCTGCCCGTTTTTGAGTTGTGGATCAAACCCGCCAGCCTGCTCAAATACCTTCTTCCGCACGACCGCAGAACCGCACCAGAGAATGTGTCCTCCGCGGAAATAGTTCGTAACCATTCCTTCGAACTTCCCATCGAGAGCGCGCCGATTCCCCGAGAACCGCACCCAACCACCACGTCGCAGAAACCAGCAAGCCGTACCGTAAGCGCCGGCATCGGCATATCGATTCGCGAGATCAGCTACCGACTCCAGAAAGCGGGGAAGCCACTCATCGTCCGCATCAAGAAATGCGAGAAGATCTGTGGAAGCCTCCGAGGCACCTCGATTCCGTGCTCGTGACACGCCTTGATTTTCTTGACGAATCAAGCGAAGTCGAGGATCTTCAATGGCCAAGACAATATCGGATCCATTGTCGGTTGAACCATCATCTACGACCAGTATTTCAAACACCTGCCAAGTTTGATTCAGTACGGAATTGAGACAGCGTGCAATGTAGGCTGCTTTATTGAAGAGCGGAATGATGACGCTAAACACGGGACGCTGGTCGTTCATAAATTCTTTCCGCAATTGCGCCACCTTGAATTACATCTCGGCGGAAGCATTCTGTCGTTGTTCTCTGTCAAGAAGCCTTCATAACTTTATCCACGTTGAAGGGAGGATATCGAGCATCTCTCGGCTCGATTCCTTTCTCTGCCATTGCTTCGGCGCGACTACAATTTTATCGACACGAGGGTTGAGCCAGGCGCCCCACCAACTGAAGCTGCTGTTGGCGATGATGTGATGACGGCATTCCATCATGAGCTGCAACTCCTCGTAATCGCGCGACCCTTTCCACGACACAATAGACATCGGACACTTCGTAAACAAGTTAGCCGCAGCCCACTCTGGTTCATCCGAAAAAACAAAGAAATGAGGATTTCCCACTCGCGACGCTACGTACTGAATCGCTTCCTGGTAATAACTAATCGGCAATGGATATTGGTCTAGCCCCGGAGTCTTGTAATCTTGTCTTCTAATATGCAGAGAGACGGACTGTGCACCGAGAATGCTTTTCCTATGAGTTTCACACCTCGCCCGTAACGGTTCACGGAGAGTAAAATCTCGTCGAATTAAATCGGCTTTGTCCGCGAAGTACTCTTCGGACTGAAAATAACCCTGCAAATACGTATCTCGCGATCGTTGTAATACCGATGGGTCAAACCTTCTCAACGTTTCTATGCAGTGGCTGCCTGTGATCCGGTCGCCGGGAACATATCCTCGCCAATCTTTCATCCGAAGCCCGCGGAGTTTCAAGATATCGAAGACGCTTGCAGCCGTAGCCTCGATATTGAAACACTCCAACCCGAAATGACGATCGCTGTGATTCTTGAACCAAAGAAGATCCATTCGGAGAAGGGTCCCTCGCTTGGCCGCGAGCCTTCGGCCTGCTGCATACTGAAACATCTGATTTCCGAGACCATTGTGGATCTTCGTCACGATCATAGGATGTCTAATAAGGCGACGCCTGGCGCGCTTCCCATGCTTTTAGTTTCAATCACGAAATAACAACTGAACCTATCTCCGGTCTAAGTCGCCATTGATGTGGAGCCAGTCTCTTTCGCGTCAGATACAAGTAGTTGCCAATCACCGTTACTGCCTCTCCTGAGAGAATAGCGATGACCATTCCATTGGCACCATACCGTCGGACCAATGTTAGTGCAAGCGTTAAATCTACGACGGTAGAAACCGTAACGACCCGCATGAATACTTTTTCAAGGCCGAGAGGAAGCATGCATTGTTGCCCGATGCAAAAGCCCGCCGCGGAAAAGGGGATCACAAGCGAAAGCAATCGCACCACTGGAATTGCTGCGTCGTAGTCACGTCCCAACAGGAGATGTACAAGTAGAGGTGCTCCCAATGCCACGGCCAGCGCCAATACCAGGCCAGCCGCTATCATGATGCGGAGCGATTGGAACGCCGTCTTTCCAGCCAACCGAGGCTGCCTGACAACCAACGAAGAGGTGTGCGAATAAAGCGCCTGTGATATCGGCGCAAATAGATTGTAAAACGGTCGGACGGACTTGTCAGAACCTGCGTAGATTCCAACAATCCGGGGAGTTTGCACCATGCCGAGAATCATCATGTTTGCAGTTCCGTAAAACGTGATGATCGAGTTGATAAGAAAAATGGGCCACGACTGAACGAGAGTAGACCAGATCCGCTCCCTGGTTGGAGTTCGTAGGTTGATGTGCCTGCTGACAACGATGTAAATGCCTGCCGCCGATGGAATCGCCACACCGATTCCTTGAAACAAGAGTACCTTCCACGCGTCGTGAGGTCCCCTCACGGTAAGAAGCACACCGCCGAGCGAGCATGCCTTGGCTGCCAGATCGAACATAGTGATACTGCGCATGCGGCCGAGTCCAAGAAAGAACCATCCAACATTACTGCCTTGCATGAGTGCTATGAATACCGCAGCCCATATCAGTGAGGGAGACTGGCGGAAGATAGGTACCGCGATCTGGGCAACTATGGCTGAGCAGATGACCAGTATTGCCAGCATCCCTTTCGCTGCAAATACGCTTGAAAATACATGCGAGACCTGTTCCCAGTCCTCTTGGTATCGCGCCACCTCTCGGCTTGCCGAAAGTGTAAACCCAAAATCAAGAAGCATCGCAGACCACGCCGCGAACGACTGAGCCACCGCAACTTGACCAAGTGCTTCGGGATGTAGCGTTCTGGCAATATAGGGAATCAACAGAAGTGGAAAGATATACCCGGCGAATTGGGTTGCATATAAGGCAAGTGCGTTCTCCGCAACTCCGCGACGAACAATCTGCCTGGACATTAGCTGATTCCTTAAGTCGCTAGTTCAGCGTAGAGTAAATGGCCGCACTTCCAATGCTCGTTACAACTCCAGGAAGAGAAGACAATATGATGCTTCGCATTGTACTTGTAGGCACGTAAAGAACATCATCGGCATCTAGGGCGATGTCCGCAATTCGCCCCTTGGCCATTTTCCCCAAATTGATTTCGGTAATTGCCGGCTTGTCATTGGTCGGATTTCTGATCAGAAACACCTTGCGCAACGCAGTAGTCTTTGTCGGACCTTCGGCCAACGCAATCACTCTTAACACTGACAAACGTCCATGGTCCATAACAAATCCGCCAGGTCTATTTACGTCACCGAGCACATACACGATGCGTGCGCGCTTGATTACCACTGTGTCCCCCGGCGCAAGAACAAACTCCGTATCTTCAATCTCACCGCGAGCATCGCGGATAAGTACCGATGCGGGCTTTTCGCCCTGGCTTTTTCGATATACCAAAGCAGTATCTCCAGCCGCTATCGCTAAACCTCCTGCCATGGCGATAATGTCGAAAAGCCGCCTATCCCCTGCTGAAGTGTATTCTCCTGGCCGGTTTACTTCTCCGAGCACTGATATTCCTTGCCCCGAAAATCCCGAGATCAGTACGCCCACTTGAGGATCGTTGACGAAACTCTCGGCGATCAACTTCGTCTTAATCAAACTACCAACTTGCGCAGCAGACAATTGATTGACCTGCAGTGCCCCGATTAATGGAAACACTATCTCGCCATTCTCCGCCACTCGAAACTGACCACTCAACTCAGGCGCGTCGAACACAGACACGGTCAACAAGTCTCCCACACCAGCTATATCCGCTCCGGCTGAAGCCTCGGAAAGTACCGGGGCGGTGGTCATCCTGGGAAGGGACCTCTGCACCGGTTCTTGGCTATGGCAAAGGCAGCCTATAACTGAATTGATAGTAACCACAAATAGCAATGCCCACCGGAGCCAGCTAGATCTCCCAGAGCCCGCCTGAACAATCTGCCTGTCCGCACGAGTTAGGTTATCCCAATTCTTGTCACGATTCATTCTTAGTATCTCCGTAGTATTTCGAGTTTCCTTCATGGTGATAGTAATAGTTGTAGTATGTCGACTTGTCGATGCTCATCGCATTGACAACAGCCCCGCCCATCGCGGCCCCAGCCCGACGAAGAACGTTCGCCGTGCGCTTGAGGGCAACTTTGTTCGTGTAGCCGGGACGAACAACAAGTATGGTGCGATCTACCAGGGCCGACACGATCACCGCGTCGGTGACCGCCAGGACCGGCGGGGTATCCACCACAATAAAGTCGAACATGTGCCGACATTCATCAATTAGCAATGCCATCGCGGGCGAGGCTAATAATTCGGCCGGAAACGGCGGAACCGGACCGGCAAACAAGAAGTTTAGGTTGCTGACCTGCTCTGATGCGTGAACGGCCTGAGTTAGTGAAGTAACGCCCGCAAGCACGGCACTTAGTCCGTCAGGCATGGATGACTGAAAGCGTCTCTGTAGCTGCCCCAGGCGCATATCGGCATCTATCAAGAGAACCCTCACGCCACTTTGAGCAAGTACTACCGAGAGGTTCGAGCTAACCGTGCTTTTGCCGTCCCCCGGCATACAACTGGTCACGGCAATAGCCTTCGATCCAACAGACCTCTGTGAGAGCAAGATCGAAGTTCGCAACGAGCGGAATGCTTCGGCCGCTTCCGACTTCGGTTGCGTGTATGCAGCTTGATAGCTTCCCGCCAATAGACCCTGGTCCGCCTCGACGGAGTTTGGTGTCCCGTGAGCTATTGGGCGAATGGAAGGAATAACCCCTATAACAGGGAGTCCCAACCCCGCTTCCGTGTCTTCAATTGACGCGACTGTATTATCAAGAGTGCTTCTCACGAATCCCAGCAGGCAACCAAGGCCAAGCCCGCCGAGAAGGCCAAAGGCCATCGTGCGACCCACCTTCGGCACCGAAGGCTTCCACGGTGCGCGCGCGTAATCCACGATCTCGACATTCGTTGAGTTGAGCCCGGCAGTAATTCCTGCCTCTTGTAGCTTCCTCGACAGGCCTTCATAGAGCTCTCGGTTTGATTCAGCCTCTCGTTCAAGGACAAGAAGCTCAAGAACCTTTTTGTTCGAATCGAGAGCGGTGGTTTTTTCGGAACTTAGTTGCTTTTCGAGAGCGTCTTCGGCATCCTTTGCCGCTTCATATTCATCCTTAAGCCGCAGCGTATCGCTCGCGACCTCGGCCGCTATCTCCGCTGTCAGATCGTCCAACTGCGATTTGAGTTCTTTGACCCGTGGGTAATTGCCGCCAAACTGTATCTTTGCTGCCGAGTACTGACTCTTGATCGAGACTTCCTGGGCATGCAATACGCTCAGAGTCGTGTCGGGAATCATTCCTGCAAGAAGTTCAGGATCACCTCCAATCGCCACCCTGTAGCGGGCTTCCTTGACGATCCGATCGGAGAGCGCCACGGTGAGCGCCTTCATGGTCTCGCTCAATTGTGTCGTAATTAAGTCATCACCCTCTCCACTTTGACTATTCCGATTACTGCTGAACGCGAACACACCTGTGCGTCGCTGGTACTCTGCGAGAGCATTTTCCGATGCCTCGGTTCTCTTTCTAATGGCTTCCAACTGCTCGCTCAACCAGCCCGACGCCTTCATAGTTCCTTCGTACTTAACGCGATAGTTCCTCTCAATGTATTTGTCAATCAAGGAGTTCGCCATACTCGCTGAGAGGTCTGGCGAAAGTGTGCGGAAACTAATCTCGATGAGATTAGATTTAGGTACCGATCGGACTATCAGGCTACTGCGAAAGCGCCTGACAATTTCATCATTGTCCCTGCGATCGGAAGGCTTGAGAACGATCGATGAAGGTACAAATAGTGGGTTATCCCACAAATGCAGCGCATTGATCACAGCAAATGCGAGAGTCTCGCTCTGGAGAACTAATACCTCCGTTTGAAGTTTTTCGTCTGTCGCGCTTCCCGTAACAGCGGCCGCGGAAATATCTCCAAGATTAAGTGCGCTTCCTTTGTCCGGATCATATTTTAGTTGTGCATACGCGGTATAGTTTCGCTTTGCGTAAATACAATAGAGCCCTGTGGTGAGAAGTCCAACGACGACGCCTGCAAGAATCAACCAGCGTTGCTTGACGAGGCCCTGCCACAAATTGACAAGTGATTCACCCCTGCCGGGAATTAGATCCCGATCCCCTTCCATATCCGAGTTGCGTTCGCCTCCACCCCTCGATGCGCCTCGGTGCTCTGAATCAGTCTGCCAATCCATTATTTCTCCCGCTTCACACCGACGTCTCACGGTTTAGGCCGTCTATAGCAACACTAGAAACGATATGACCAGAAAGCGCGGAATCTAAGTCGACGCGTTAATCAAAGAGAGGTCGCGCTGCACAAAACGCAAGAAGGCATGTTTACTTGGGTCTTGCTCTAAGGTTGGGCTGCAATTGGCTCGAACCCGCTGAAATGAGCTTCATTTGAAGAGTAATTGAGCGGACAGAATATGGTTCGGACACGAATAGAAGATCAAGGAGCACGTAAGGCAACTGTTTGCTTATTGCACAAATAATTTAAGCGGACTCTGCGCCTCGATTCTGTTCTCGCCCGTTCCGACTCTATAAACTGCATTCAAGGCTGCAGGCGGATCGGCAACTAGAGGAAGAACAAGCTCGATGGTTGTTCCGAATCTCGATATAAGCGATACGATCGACCAGGCGACGATTGCGATGAGCGATCAAACGCGCTGTGCAACGAACTTCTGTTCATATATTCGGCGTATGCCTTCCTCTAGCGTGATCTTAGCTCGCCATCCTAAGCCATTAATAAGACTGGAATCCATCAGCTTACGCGGCGTGCCGTCCGGCTTTGATGAATCAAATTCCAGCTCCCCGTTAAATTCAAATACCTGGCAGATCTTCTGAGCAAGCTCGCGAATTGTCAAATCGACGCCGGCCCCGATGTTCACAAGAGGAGCAGCTTCCTTCGATAAGAGGCCGTCGAACTTCGAATCGCCCAGATTCATGAGGAACACGCATGCCTCCGCCAAGTCGTCACTATGAAGAAACTCGCGCCGCGGCGTGCCACTTCCCCAGACTACAATTTTGTCTTGATTAGAAGCTTTTGCCTCGGCAACTTTGCGCATCAGCGCCGGGAGCACATGTGAATTCGCAAGATCGTAATTATCTTCGGGCCCATAGAGATTAGTGGGCATGGCCGCCAGGTATCGCGTTCCATATTGGCGGTTGAACGACCAGCACATTTCAATGCCTGCGATTTTTGCCACTGCATAGGGTCGGTTGGTTGGTTCGAGCGGACCGGTTAGAAGATACTCTTCTCGCATAGGCTGCGGACACATCTTGGGGTAGATGCAACTTGACCCGAGAAATAAAAGACGATTCACTCCAAACTCGTGACTCGCTTCAATCACGCTGCTTTGAATAGCTAGATTGTCACTGATGAACATTGCCGGATAAGTGTCGTTTGCAAGAATGCCACCGACCTTCGCGGCAGCCAGCAACACATACTCCGGGCGTTCCTCAGAGAAGAAGCGGAAAACCGCATTGCGGTCGCGCAGATCAAGCTCATCGCTGGTGCGCACGATCAAGTCGATATAACCATTCGCGATTAGATAACGATGCAGCGCCGATCCGACTAGACCGCGGTGCCCTGCCACGAAAATACGGCTATTTTGCTCCATCGCCTCGCTCAACTGAGTCAATCGCCACGTTCAGAACAGTACCCACTTCACCACGCCGGACGAATCGGCTTTTACTGCTCGTGATAGTTATATGCCACGTAGCCGTGTTTTGAGATCAGTGCGTCCCGTTGTGCACTCTTCAAGTCTTCCTGCGTCATTTCCTCGACAAGTTCAGCGAAGGACACTTGCGGCTTCCATCCCAATTCTCTGTGGGCTTTCGAAGCATCGCCAAGCAGCGTCTCGACCTCCGCCGGCCGGTAGTAGTTTGGATCGACCGCCACCACAGGCTTTCCTGAAGAATTGTATGCCTTCTCGTCAGCACCAACACCTTCCCAACGAATCGGCATGTCCAGAAACTTCGCACTTAACTCCACAAATTCGCGGACACTATGCTGCTCCCCTGTCGCAATCACATAATCACGAGCAAGCTCCTGTTGCAGCATGAGCCATTGCATCTCGACATAATCACGCGCATGGCCCCAATCGCGAAGTGCATCCAGGTTCCCAAGGTATAGTGTGTCTTGAAGTCCAAGTTTGATCCGAGCCAGCGCGCGGGTTATCTTTCGTGTCACAAAAGTCGCGCCTCGCACGGGCGACTCGTGGTTAAATAGAATCCCGTTGCAGGCATAGATTCCATATGCCTCACGATAGTTCACCGTGATCCAATATGCGTAGAGCTTCGCGACGGCATAAGGCGAGCGAGGATAAAACGGTGTCGACTCCCGCTGCGGAATTTCTTGCACCAGGCCGTAGAGTTCCGAAGTTGACGCCTGATAAAAGCGCGTCTTCTGTTCGAGCCCGCAAATGCGAATAGCTTCGAGCAATCGCAGTGCGCCCAGGCCATCTGCATTTGCCGTGTACTCAGGGTTCTCAAATGAAACCTTCACATGACTCTGAGCCGCGAGATTATAAACTTCGTCTGGCCTGATCCGCTGCATAACGTGAATCAAGCTGCTGGAGTCCGTCAGATCACCATAGTGCAGAGTAAGGCGTCGTCCAAGCTCATGGGGATCTTGATACAGGTGATCGATCCTGCTCGTGTTAAACAGAGACGTGCGCCTGTTTACACCATGCACCTCGTACCCTTTTGCGAGGAGCAATTCTGCTAAATAGGATCCGTCTTGCCCTGTTATTCCAGTAATGAGTGCTGTTTTCATGCGACCCTCACAAAATTGGTCATGTCAGATTCTTGGGTGTGCGACTAATACTTGTCGCCTTTTCAGAAATTCCGCCATCATCAACAGGAGAAACATGGTATTCGAAACCAGATATCGGCCTATCAGGCGCTTGGGGTCCTTAAAGGCTCGATAAAGCCACTCTAGCCCCGATGTCCGAAATTCGGCTGGAGCTCGCTGCTTCACTCCAGCGAAAACATCAAACGCCTGGCCAACCGCAAGAATCACTGAAGCACGTAGTCGATTGCGATGCTGGTACATCCAGCGCTCCTGCTTCGGACAGCCAAGGCAGACCCACACCATATCAGCACCCGAGTCATTGATCTGTTGAACGATCGCCTCGTCCTCCTCGTCAGTCAATGTGCGGAACGGTGGTGTATAGGTCCCCGCAATCTGGATCGAGCTATAACGGGCACGCAATTCTGAAACAACTTTTCCTGCGACCCCATCTGCTCCCCCATAAAAGAAGTGCTTGATGTTGGAAGTAGCAGTTGTGGCAAAGAATTCTTCAAAGAAATCCGGACCGCAGACCTGCGACACCTTTTCCAATCGGTGCTTTCCTACCCACACCAACGGCATTCCGTCCGCACAGTTAAGGTCTGTCTCCCGCAGGATGGAGAGGAAATCGCGCCGAGAATGCCCTTCGGTTAGCATGTGCACGTTAGTAAAAGTGACAAGCCTGGGCTTTCTACTTCCCACTATCCATGAGCTGACCAGGTTGATTGCTTGATCCATCGTGATTGCCGCAATAGGCGTTCCCAGGATCTCGAAAGTCGGAGGAAAACCGCTGCTTAACTCATTGCCTTGATAAGAGGTACTACTAATAGAATCAGAGCTGTCTAACATTAAACTATCCCTTCATGTATTTAAGAGGCACCCGGCACATTCATGGGAATGGGCAAATGTAGCAAAATAGATAAAGACCGTGCCTTCCTAACTTACGTCATCTTGCCATAGTTATAACTTCTTCTAATGCAGAGCTATCTTCTCGGCCAGGTTCTTATAACAGATATGGGAAATATTGAATTCATCGTAGCACGATTCAAGATACAGTTTCACGAGAGTTACAAAGATTGATCCATATGTACGAAAAGATCAATCTGAAATACAGGAACACGTCCCCATGCGCTGCCTTTTACTCCATGTTTCTAGCACTTTCAGAACCTCTGTAGCGGCGCAATGCTATGCTCCAAGACATCTGCTAAACAAGGCTCCGCCAGTGCCACTGAATTGAAAAAGTGGGCCAACAAAACTTTCCAAAAGCTTTTGCGGAGTTGTCTCATTATACACCGGTTGAGTTTTCAAGACTTCAAGGAATCACGGCCCTGAGCCCACGGAAGCCGTAGAACCGGGCATCGACTCTGCGCAGTACTATCGCTCTTTCAAGTCAATCAAAAGCTCGCCCTGTAAATCCCATTAAAAGCCTCTAATGAGCTAGTTACAACGTTTCGTCGCGGAGAATATTTCTCCGCTTTTCCGCGTACATCTTCGCCCAACTCCCTGCCGATTTGCCTAATTTGAGTTACCCTGAACGCGACGCGACCGTTCCCGTTTTCCCTCTCCATCCTCCAGATCGAATGCCGCGTTCACCAGGGCGATATGCGAAAACGCCTGTGGAAAATTCCCAACCAGTCTCTTGCGTTTCAAATCATATTCTTCGGAGAGCAAACCCACGTCGTTGCTCAAATCGAGTAACCGCGCAAAAAGCACCTCCGCATCGTCCGCTCGCCCAATTGCATTCAAGCTGCTAACCATCCAAAAGCTGCAAGCCAGAAACACGCCTTCGCCAGGCGGAAGACCATCGTTCACTCTCAACGTGTTGTACCGTAAAACCAGTCCATCTGACATAAGCTCACGCTCGATCGCTTCAACGGTTCCCTTCACCCTCGGATCGCTCCCCGGAAGGAACCCAACTAACGGCATCAACAGCAATGCGGCGTCTAGATCCTCGGAGCCGTATGCCTGCACAAAACTATTCTTCGTCTCATTGAAAGCCTTCGCGCAGATCTCGCGATGAAGCTCATCCCGAATCGCCTTCCACTTTTCCACCGGCGCCCTCGATTGCAATTGATCGGCAAGCAGCACGCCTCGATCGAATGCCACCCATGCCATCATCTTTGAATAAGTAAACTGCTGCGGCCCGCCGCGGGTTTCCCAGATGCCCTCATCTGGGTCCCGCCAAATCTCTTCGAGGTGCTTCAGCAGAAGTACCAGCACCCGGAAATCGTCGTCAGAATGACGTCCCATACTGCTCTGCGCATGATAAAAACTGTCCAGCATCTCCCCATAGATATCAAGTTGCACCTGCCCCGCAGCCGCATTGCCGATTCGCACAGGTTTCGAATTCTCGTATCCCGCCAGCCATCCGATCTCCCACTCGACAAGCTGCCGTTCTCCTTTCAGGCCATACATGATTTGCACTTGGTCGGGGCTTCCGGCAAGCGCGCGCAACAGCCAGTCCTGCCACGCAGCCGCCTCTTCGAAATAGCCCGCGTTGGTGAGCGCCAGCAAAGTAAATGTAGTGTCTCGCAACCAACAGTAGCGATAGTCCCAGTTCCGCACGCCACCAAGCGATTCGGGTAACGATGTTGTGATCGCAGCCACCACACCGCCGGTCGGACGAAATGTCATCGCCTTCAGAGTGATCAGAGACCGCTCCACAACATCGCGGTATCGGCTCCCGCATTTCAGCCCTTCAGTCCACTTACGCCAGAAACTTTCAGTGTCGGTCAGAGCCTGTTCTGCATCGATGCTGGTCGGCTCCGCGCGGTAAGAAGTTCCATGAGTGAGCGTGAACCATACGCGCTCGCCCTCGTTCACAGTAAAGTCCGCAACGGTCGTGAGGCTTTCTCCGCGTACCGGTACAGAAGCATGCAACATTGCTAGATGTGGTCCGGCGATCGCTCTCACTCCATCATCGATTGCCGTCACCCACGGTACAGTGCGGCCATAGTCGAATCGAAGCGCTAACTCCATGCGCATCGGCAATGCCCCGCGAATACCCTCAACGATCCGCACCACATCGGAGTAACCTTCGCGAACCGGCATAAAGTCGATCAACCGAACCGCACCATCTGCATGCTCAAACGTCGTTTCAATAATCAGCGTGTGATCGCGGTAGCGCCGAGTTGTCGTCCACTCGGTTCCCCCCGGACATATCTTCCAATATCCATTCTCTGTGGTTCCGAGCAATGCTGCCAAGCACGCTTCCGATGAAAAATCCGGCCAACACAGCCAGTCGATAGAGCCGTTGCGATCAACCAAGGCCGCAGTCTCACAATCGCCAATCAACGCATAGTCTTCAATCCTCGCAGCCATTGGTACCAATTCTCCTTGTATGTCTCGGCCCGTTTGGCCTGTTCCATCAACGTCAATCACAGGTCAGGAATCCTCGACTCCAGTTTTAACTATCGACTCCACGATACGGAATTATTCATCCTCACTCGAACTACTATCCATTGGGAGCCCTTGGTTGAAAAAACGAACGATGCTGGGGTCTCCTCATGCCATCGCGCGAAGCTTTCAGGCCTTTGCAGGGAATAAAACGACCCGTTCAATTCGATGGAATTCAAATGCGTCGACGCGAATTCCAGTTCCTTTCGTTGCGGCAAATCGTCAGGGTAAGACGTACCTCGCCAGCCCTTGTAGCGCCACCCGGAGATTCCGATACGAATGTCGGCTGCTTTGCTCATTCCTTGATTCAGTCGCTCCCCCTGAATGCTTGGATGCTGGGTTAACGCCTTAGACATGTCACATCCCGAATGAGCGCGCGAATCCCGAGATCCGACAACTTCCCTTTCATTTAGCCAAAGACCGCCCTTTTTCTAAAACTTGCATCACAGGGGGTGAATGTATGAAAGCAGTTGGTTGGATGGGAAAAAACAATTTTGAAACCCTCGAGGCAGCGGACCCCGCCCTACTCAACCATGCATAACTACATGAAGCCGCTTCTCGATCGTATCGAACAAGGACAGATCGACCCCAGCTACATCATTTCCCAACGAATTACGCTAGACGAAGCACCTGCCATGTACAAGGTATGGCGCGACAAACAAGAGCGAGTTACCAAGATCGTAATCGATCCATGGGCAACAAAAGCAGCATAGAATTAGCGCATAAAAATAACGGCCGGGACTTATAAACTCTCCGTCCCGGCCGTCTTCTATTTATAGGTAGATCGCGATCCAACAGCGTTCTAATTCCCCGTGTTAGCAGCCGCCACCAGGCTCAACGGCTCCGTCAGCGTAAACATCAGAGTAGTTCCCGGCTCGAGATCCGCCTGCGGATGATCAACAAGTAAGTGAACCGTCACAACCCCGGCACCAATGAGGCTGCCGGCCAACGCACCTACTGGCCCGCCAATCACCGCGCCCGTCACTGCGCCCGCTCCTACCGCTCCGCCATATTCGATCCCGTCGCGTTTATAGCGCGTGCCCGCATCAATCGAGCCTTCACCGCTGACACGTGTTCGCGAACCCGGCGTACCACTCACTACCGCATCAAGGCGATAGCGGCTTCCATTCGGCATCACCACGGTATCCGGCCGCAACCGCATACTGCCGTGTCCGCCCACATGCCCGCTCGACACCTCAACTACACGGCCATCGATCTCTGACCCCGCGGGAATCAATACCTGCCCACCCTCCAGAACATCGGTCGCAACCCGACTCCGGAACGTCTGTCCCCGTTCAGCATCAGCCGTCGAAAGCCTGTCCATCAGATGGACCCGAATCGTGGTTCCCTCGCCAAGCTCTCCCGGCCCCAACGGTCGCGGATGCACAATGTCGCCATCAGGATCGGCCGACCGCTCAGACAATCCCGGCGCCGTCGCATACGGCAGATTCGACTGAGACGCCACGCGCACAATGCCGTCGTCCGTCCCGGCGTTGCCCATGCTAGGGTCTGCATAATTGGCCGAGGGATCGACCGATGTCGGCTGCGCTTGTCCAGCAGTATTTTGCGCGTCGGGCTGCGCAACCAGCGGCTTGCCCGCCGGAGGTTTCGGCGTCGCCTGAACTGAAGTTTCGATGCTATCGTCCGAGGGAGGGTTCGACGTTCCCTGATAAGGATCGGACGGGCTAGCCTGCTGCGCACTCAGCGCTGCAGAGGTTACGGCGAACAAAACGCACGTAAGGAAAGGCCTGTTCATCCTGATCTCCTTCAAGCCGGACAGAAGTCTGCTTAACTGCTTAGACCCCGCCGGCGCGAGAGAGTTGCTATGGGGCGCAAAAACATGCAACCTTAAAGCTGACTCACCCAACATAAGGTTAACGCGGGCTTTGAGCCTCTGCCATGCGCAGAACCCGGCCACCCCCTATATCGAGAACCTCCGAAGATACCCCCATGCGCGCATCGCTTCTCGTTCGAGCACCTTACGGCAGGTGTGATCCGCGTTACACACAAGTCCAACGGTCAGTTTGCTAGAATCCGTACGGAACGAAAACCTTTTTGAGTGGGATGGAGAAGAGATTTGCGCCACGAGCAGGAGCTTCTAACTTTTATCCAGAACGCCGCCGGAGAAGATCTTGCCGTCGATCGCCGTCCCCAACTGAATGACCGGCTGCAGCACCGTATTGCGAGGACTGATATGACCGAAATTGTAGCCATCCGAGCCCGTGAAGTGTTAGATTCGCGCGGCAACCCCACCGTTGAAGCAGACGTAATTCTGGAAAGCGGCGCTTTAGGCCGCGCTATCGTGCCCTCGGGCGCATCGACCGGTGAACATGAAGCCGTGGAACTGCGCGACGGCGATAAAAGCCACTATATGGGCAAAGGCGTTCTCCAGGCCGTAGCCAACGTCGAAACGGTGATTGCCCCCGAGTTAGAAGGCATGGATGCCGCTAACCAAAGGCTCATCGACGCCACCATGATCGCCCTCGACGGCACCCCCAACAAAGGCAAGCTCGGCGCCAATGCGATCCTTGCTGTATCGATGGCCGCTTCTCGCGCCGTTGCCCAGACCCTGGAAATTCCGCTCTATCGTTACCTCGGCGGCATCAATGCCAGCGTCCTGCCGACCCCCATGTTGAACGTGCTCAACGGCGGCGCCCATGCCGACAGCAACGTCGACTTCCAGGAATTCATGATCATGCCCGTTGGCGCGGAACGCTTCTCTGATGCCCTTCGCTGGGCCGCTGAGACCTTCCACACCCTCAAGGGCGTGCTCAAGAAAAAGGGCTACAACACTGCAGTAGGCGACGAAGGCGGTTTTGCTCCTTCACTCAAGTCCAACAGCGAAGCCATCGAGCTCATCCTCGAGGCCATCGAAGCTGCCGGCTACAAGCCCGGCGAGCAGATCGCCATCGCCCTCGATCCCGCCTCCAGCGAGTTCTACGACAAGGAAAAGAAGAAGTACATCTTCAAAAAGAGCGATAAGCGCGAGCTGTCGAGCGAAGAGATGGTCCACTTCTATGACAACTGGGCCCGTCAATATCCGATCGTGTCGCTTGAAGATGGACTCGCCGAAGATGATTGGGAAGGTTGGAAGATTCTTACCGAACGGCTCGGCAGCAAGATTCAGTTGGTCGGAGACGATATCTTCGTAACCAACATCAAGCGGCTACAGCGCGGCATCGAAGAGGGCGTCGGTAACTCGATCCTCATCAAGCTCAACCAGATCGGCACCATCACGGAAACCCTCGAAGCCATCGAACTGGGTCGCCGCTATGGTTACACCTCGGTCATCTCCCATCGCTCCGGCGAAAGCGAAGACACCTTCATCGCCGACCTCGCCGTTGCTACAGGCGTAGGCCAGATCAAGACCGGTTCCGTCAGCCGCACCGACCGTATCGCCAAGTACAACCAGTTGCTTCGCATCGAAGAAGAGCTGGGAGCAGGCGCCACCTTCCTCGGCCTCGAAGCACTCAACTACAACGACGAATAAGCCCTTCAGGACCTGGCCGACAAGCCCTCGCCACGGCGGGGGCTTTGTCGTTTGAACCACAAAACATCTCTGAAGCTCATTGACTAAATAGAAGCCGTCATTCTTGCGAACGGGGCCCCGAACGCTTTTCAGGGGCCCCCAAAGAGCGATCTTTGCTCTTTGGGGTGGAGTTCGGGGGGTGAGCGAAGAATCTGCTGTTGTCCTTCGACAGAACACAGACCAACCAATCGCGCCTCCCCGCCGAATTGGAACAGCGATAAACCTGTCCTTATCTGTCGAGATTTCCAAATACGATTGCCCTGCACTCAAGCCTTCTCAGCCTCATGCTTCAAGACACGGGCACGGCCAGAATTGGAGCGTCCCGTCCATGTCTGCGACCGCTGGCGAGGAACCATCGCTCGACTCCGTACCAACTCAAAACGGCAGCGAGTAATGAAGCGGGCGTGGACATTAGAAACAACAAGTAGGGATTCAATCGCGATCCCATTGCTAGCGTAATCAATTGCTGAATCGGAAAAGCGTAAAGATAAATACCATAAGAAAAGTCGCCGTAAAGGGCCGCATGGTGCAGCGAGATCCGTGGATGAAAGGCAAACCAGAAGACCAGGTACGTCCCTGCGAAAGCAAACGCTAAGTACCACGCGTGCGGGACCTGGCTGGCAATCGCGAGCACTAAAACCGAAGCAACGGCAAGCGAATTCTTGTGCGGAATCTTGTCACGCAAAAGAAAGAACAACATGCCTGCCAGGAACATTGCGCACGACTGAAAATGAAACCATCGGTCCAGCGAAACGTTGGTTATCAGCTTCTGTGACCCAGCCATGAAGGAGACGACCTCGATGGAGACCAGCGAAGCGAAAAACATAATCTCAACGAAATACCGCTTTCGCAACACACCCACCAAGCCAATCACCGCCACCAGCAGGTAGCAATAAAACTCATCGGGAATCGACCAGACCGAATCGTTGATGGCCGAATTGGGACTGCCCGCAAACGCGATTGTATGTGTGAATCGATGCAGTGCAAGAGTACGACCGACGAAGCTAATCAGTCGGGGCGCCAAGCGGTCGGGCAGCAATCGCGCACCGGATAATGGAACAACAACCGATGCGCAGACCACCATGCAAACGATAAAGCCGGGATAGATGCGCGCTACCCTCTTTTTTAAATATGTCCAGAGCGAGCGTGATCTCAAAAAACTATTCGTAATGAGAAACCCGCTGATGATGAAGAACGCATGAACTGCGATGGTACCGAAGGTGGCTTGCCCATGAGACAGCCTCGTCATTGGTTCGAGCACGGAGTCGCCCGTTCCGATAGACCAGCTATGGGATAAGATCACAAGAATGGCAAGCACCAAGCGCACGAAGTCGAGGTTGTTCTCGCGGCTCTCAAATGCGCTCTCCACCATGCTTACCTCCGAGCAAGATTCGGGCGAACGCCCGAATTCCACACGCAGATTGACGCTGAAGCTTGAATCGCGAGGCTCATGCCGAGGATCCAGACCTTCAGCGCCGCAAGAGGGGGAAAGCAATTTGCTGTTTATGCCACGCGTTATTCATTGGCTTCCGGGCCGGCGGACTACAAGGTCAAAGACGTTAACCGAAACGGTGCGAAAAGCCTGCGCGCTATGCGTTTAATTTACCATGTATCCCTTTGTTCGATGCGCCGCGGACGGTCGCATGTGACCCCTGCCACACGGCGCCTACGCTGCCTGCGTTATCCTGAAATCGGAACTTTAAGGTGATTGCTTCGTGTCTACTAAGAAAAGTCCTCTCCTTCTGACCATCCTTGACGGATGGGGCTATCGCGCCGAAACTGCCAACAATGCCATCGCTCTCGCTCATAAGCCAACTTACGACAAGTTGCTGCGCGAGTTCCCCAACACCTTGATCCACGCGTCCGACCATTTCGTCGGCCTGCCCGACGGTCAAATGGGCAACAGCGAAGTCGGCCACTTGAACATCGGCGCCGG
>Ga0224527_1000570_pt1 | contig 23734 bp, 28 predicted proteins | sample CBST0metaG_FD_179882 | JGI IMG/M metagenome (GOLD analysis project Ga0224527, IMG submission 179882) | Peat soil microbial communities from Stordalen Mire, Sweden - C.B.S.T0 | ecosystem: Environmental > Terrestrial > Soil > Wetlands > Peat | place: Sweden: Norrbotten County, Stordalen Mire... | reverse complement strand
CCATCAGCTCTGCGAGTCCGGCAGGTTGGCCAACCTGCCGGACTCGCAGAGCTGATGGTGTCCTTTTGCGAAAGTGCGGCTGGCTTCTCCGACAATATCGGGTATCAGGATGAAGGCTACTTCGATGCTCTTGTCCATATGTTCGAACAGGCTCTCGAGGTCACTTGTCAGCTACCTGAAGGCAACCGCGATGCCTTGATCGCCCGGTTGGACCGCGTGCGCACCATCAGCCACAATTTTGGATATGGCGTAGGCGACGACATGGACGACCTGCTTGCAAAATATGACCGCACCTAACTGATCCTCGCGGCCGGTTCACGCCTGCACAGACATGCTACGCAGCCTTGCCGAAAACTCACGAACTGATGGTGGAAGACAGTGGTCAGGGATTTGAATTCACATCCAACACAGCTAGGATCGGCATTCAAGGCATGACAAAAGAACCCGCGACGTGGCGAATCTCTGCTGATCATCAGCAGTACCGGACAGGCGCACGGGGACGGGTGAAGGCGAAGGTTACAGACGAAAAGATTCGGAAGCGAATACTTGCACGCGCAAAGCAGATATTCCGGAAGACCCGGATAGCACCAATGCGCAGTGAACTCAACTTCTTCCACGCCAGGAGCTGAATGCTCCTGAATGCTGTGGACGATCTGAGGCGTGGACTACCTTTAAAGGCGAGTCAGTCCGCGTCTGATGACAGATGTCCCCTTCTCCGTTTTATCGTTGGCACGGAGCCTTACCAGGAAACGGGCGGCATGATTTCGTGCCGTCTTGTCGTCGATAACGAGGCGCTATGCGATTTCCTTATTGGCCAGTCCGGTAGCCACCCGTAAGTGTGCGAGGTTCCCATATTGACTGGATGAGGGTTTCCATTAGGTCTCCTTTCATTCTTTAGCGGACGCCTGTTGAGTAGGTCTAATATGCAAGATGACGTCACCATCAATGATTTGAAATGCACCATTGTGGTCGCACAAGAGGGAAGCTTGTCTCGTGCGGCCACTCGCTTGCACATGACACAACCCGCCCTGGGTCGCAGAATCCACCACGTCGAACGTGAGGTTGGCGTGAGGCTTTTCTATAGCTGGTACGGAGGCCTTCGTCTGACGGAATCCGGCAAGGTTTTCATCGAAGACATTCTCCAGTCGCTCGATCACTTTGAACGCGCTGCACAACGGGCGCGCAATGTGATACGTCGCCAAGATGGGATTTTTCAGATCGCATACTCTTCGTTTCTTAGCCCGGAGTTGATGGCGATTGTTTCCGATCTGCACTTCGACAGACCCAACGACCCAGTCATTCAATGTACTAGCCTCAACACGCTGGGAATCATCCGCGGCGTACTCGAAAGTCTATATCAGGTCGGCATCGGGTACCTGCCGAACAGCTACTCCGAACTGGAGACGAGAGAACTGCTGGATGAAGATTTAATGCTCTGCGTCCCGGCGCGTCACCGGCTCTTTCGCTCTCACTCCATCGCCCCGCAAGATCTCGATCGAGAACCGCTGATCGCAGTCTCGGAACACGCTCTTCCCGAGGTTTACAAGGAGATCGTCGCCTATTTCGAGGTGCTCCAGATCGATCTGAATGTAATCGCACAACCTTTCACTTTCTATGAGGCGATTCATATGGTTCTCGACGGGAAAGGCATTGCAATGGTGAGCAGCGGATGGTCTCATCTGACGAAAAAGGGCATCGCTTTTCATCCGCTCGCCGACAAGCTGCTCACGATGAAGACTGGGGTTTTTGTGCGAAGGGACAACCGTACCTCGATTGTGAACGATTTTCAGCACATCTTGTGGACCCGGACAGAAAAGCTCAGGAAGGCGCGCCAGCGTCTGACCCGCAACTGACGCAATGTTGTGCCGGACAGTGAATCCAGAGTGCGTGAGCAGAACGGTGGCGATCGTTCATGGTTGTACTGCAACTCAATCAAGTTCTATCGGAGGATATTTCATGCGCAGATTCCTTCTCTTCTCTATCGCAACTCTTCTCTTCATCACTGCCTGTAATGACACCAAGAAACCAAATGCGAGAAACTTCACAAAAGCGATCGATCAATATCTTGCGAAACATGGCGATACGTGTACTGTGATTGTTCAACAGTTTCCAATTGATGTTACTTTATCGGAGCAAAAGAAACAATATGGGATCCGGGCCAAAGCTGGCGGCTCTTGAGCAGGCCGGCCTGGTGCATTCGAGCGATACGACAGCTGTCGTTCACGGGATGCTGGACCCTCTGCGGGGTTCGACTCCGCCGCAACCTGTGAAACGATACGAGTTGACTCCAGAAGGTAAGAAGTATTTCCAGGAGCTTCCCAATCCTTTGGGGCAGGCCAGCGCCTTCTGTTATGGCCCAAAGACCGTCGATTCCATCATCAAATGGACGGAGCCGATGACGATGGGGGCGTTTTCTCAGACCGAGGTCACGTATACCTACAAGATCGTTAATCTCGCCGGCTGGGCAGAGCGGCCAGATGTTCAACGCGCATTTCCCGACGTCGGGACGACGGTAGGCGGGGCATCGAAAGCAAACCAAGTCGTTGGGTTGCAATTGACAAACCAAGGGTGGGAAGTCCCGGGACAGTGAGTTCATAGCGTCCTGGAAGAACCTCCAACTTGCCACGGTGTATTGCCGAGACTGATATGCTGAGAGAGTATTTGTGCACTTAAAGTGCACAGGAGACTACAGAACGATGGTTAAGAAACAGACTGGGCGCAAGCCGAACGGGAATCTGGTTAAGGAGATCGATGCAGCGATTGCTCTCCTGACCCGCGTTCGTATACTTGCGGCGTCCGCTGCCGTGTCGGATGGGACAACCCGACAGACTGCAAAGCAGATTCCTGCCGCCAAACAGCCCAAACGGACACTCAGTGCAGATGCCCGCGAAGCGATCGCCACTGCGCAGCGCAAACGCTGGGCCAAAGTCAGACGCCAGAAGAAAAAGGCCGAGCGCGCGGCGCTTGCACAGTAACATTCTGTGCGCCATGCTTCAGGAAGCTTTGACCCGCACCAGTTGCTGAACCGCGCGGATTCCATCGATCCTGGCAATATGGACGACCACATCGATGGATCGCCGGCACTCCTCCTCCACATCGTTGAGCGATACGCCACCAGAGCCACGCAGCGCCAACTGCGACAGACGGTGCAGCGCATCTTCGGCCCCGTTGGCATGAATCGTGGTAAGCGATCCCCGATGGCCGGTATTCAATGCATCGACAAAGACACGAGCCTCCGGGCCGCGAATCTCGCCGACGATAATGCGGTCCGGCCTGTGGCGTAGAGCCGCTTTGAGCAGGTCCGCAAATCCGATCTGACTCCTGTGGGTGTCAAGCTGAGCCTCGGCGGAGATGACGTGCGGCTTCCTTATATAGAGTTCAGCCACATCTTCGAGGATGAGGATGCGATCCTTGTCAGGGATAAAACTGGCGAGCACATTCGCGAGTGTTGTCTTTCCCGAACTGGTCGCCCCTGAGATCAGAAGGTTGTCGCCGCTCTGGACACAGTGCGTCAGGGTATCGGCCTGTGCTTCCGTCAGTGTCTTTCGCTCGATTAAATCGTGAAGCGTGAAGCTGCGCGAGGTGAATCGACGTATTGTCATCATCGGACCTGGAGTAACCACTGGAGGTATGAGCGCGGCCATGCGGCTGCCATCTGGCAGGCGCAGGTTCAGGATCGGCGAATCCGCATCGAGCTTCTTGCCGAAGCGGTTGGCGATCACTTCAAGCCCGGTAAGCAGAGCGCCCTCGTCAAAGCGGATATCAGGCAGAAGTTGAATGTATCCCGCCTCTTCGATCCAGACCGAGCCGTCGGGATTGACCATGATCTCGGACACAGTTCTGCTCGCAAACAGATGCTCGATGGGTTTCAGGAACGGGATGATGATCTCGAAGCTCACGATAAAATCCTTTCCGGATCGAAGTCGATCCGTTCCTGGTCGAACCAACTCATGGTGACGGGCAGGAAGTCTGGCTTGAGATAGCAATAGGTAGGCGGCAGCGGGCTGACGCCATCGAAAGCGACAACGATGGACTGTGCGTTCTTGAGATCGAAGAAGACCTTTTCCTCGAACAGAGGCTCCTTGTGTTTCTGGTACTGCTTGGACGCAGCGACGGAACCTTTGCTGGACGAAGTGCGGCCACTGAGCCATCCAACGTTGGCGTTGGTCGAGGATTCCGAGACGGTATAGCTGATGCGGGTACGGTCGGCTTTGCCGCATAACTCGGAGGCGTACCGTGCCGTCTCCGGGTCCGTGGTCGTGAGGAAGACCTTATTACGCAGAGCTTGCAGCAAGGTCTTGACACCCTCGTTGGGCAGCGCGTCCTTGAGGCTCGATACGCTCTGCGTGGCGACGATCGGGATGCACTTCGGCTGCCTGGAGAGGGACAGCCAGCGTTCGTCGCCGGTGGGATTGTCGGCGCCCACCGTGGCGAAGTTCTGGTACTCGTCGCAGATGAAGACGGTCGGGCGATAGTGCCGCTCCGGGTGTGTATCCATCTTCGGGATGCGCAGCATCACGGCCCGCTGATAATCGATCTTCATCATCGTGCCGATGGTCTTCGCCAGCGCCGGGTTCAGAGCCACGGGAAAGTTCAGGCCAACAACGGCGCCCGATTCGATCAGATCCTCAAACGGTTGCAGCACGATGCCGCGCGGATCGTCGGCGCATGGCTTGCCGTCGTAGAGTTCCTTCGGCGGGCAGAAGACGCGCCGCACATCGGGATCGGTCTCGAAGAGCGACAGAAAGACCGCAATGCCTTGGACTATGCTGGTTTTGACCTCGGAGCGGAAGAACTTCCAGTGTTCCCAGTACCAATACTGGACACTCTCGAAACGGCCGCGCCGCGATGGATCGGATGGCTTGCGCGTATAGATGAGGAATTCTGAGCTGGTCTGCTCAATCAGCAATTGTTCCAACTCCGGTGTCCAGGCCACAACATAAAGATTGGCATCGGGGCGCCACTCGAAACCCAGCGGCGATAGTATCGACTCGCTTTCCCGGTACGCATCCTTATCGATACCGATATAGCTGGTCGCGCTAAAACGAGAGCCGACTTCGATCAATATCTCTTCCAGCCGTCCCGCGCTGATGACGGTGCGGAAGAGGTCGACCATCGTAAGGTATCCGTCGCGGATGCGGTGGAGCATAATCACGTACCGGACAAGGTCTGTGTAGGACTGCTGCCAGAACGGCTCTCTGCCTTTGCCCCATATTGACGTGATGATAGAGGCAATGTTGAATGCCTGCGCGTAAGCATCGAGCGAGTTATTGAGCGGGTTGTATCGGATATCGCCGTCGAGCGAGACTTCGACATAATCCTGCTCCCGCCCGCACCATTTAAGGATGCGCTGAAGCTGGCGGCAGAGATCGCCCTTGACTTCGAGAACGATGCCAGAGAGCTTGCGCACGGGATCATCTGCCTTATATGCAAATAACTGACGCATCGCCGGCAGAATCAGCCCATAGGTTTTGCCTGAGCCGATAGAACCGAAGGACGCAATTCCGGTATAGAGCCCGCGCTCCGGGATCGAGAGCCACTGCGGAACTGGGCTAGGCGCTGGGACAAGTTGGCGATGGACCTCGCCAAGTACCAGGGACAGATCGGACCGTGTGTGTGGATTGGGATAGGGCGGCAGTGAGCCAGCGGCCAACTCGGACTTACTCCTATATAGATGGACATACATCAGCGAGAAGATCATCGAAAAGGCGATGAACGGAGTGCTGTACAGGAACAAGCCATAGCTCCAGACCAGTCCATGAAAAACCGGAGGCCGCTGGTACGCGATCAACCGCAGCAAGGAATTCGCTTCGTTGATTGGGTAGAGTGTGTTGAGGACGATGCCACTGGCTGCGCTCAGACCAAGCGCGAGCAGGGTACGGTGCTCGATTAGGGGCCGGATGATGTTCTGAAGAAAAGTTCTGAATCGCATGTATCGATGCCTCGCTTATGCGTGAACTGCTGTACCCGCAGTCGTCACATCCGATTTCGCAGCAGATTCGGATATAGGTTTGGTTGATGCGTGCGCAGATTTTGCACTATTCGCAGGCCGCGCAGAGTTCGCGGCTGAGCTGGTCTTGTATTTCTGGAAGTCTTCTTCCTGGGTAAGAGCGAAGCGCAACAATTCGTTTACGACATAGTTGGTTTCGTTGTTCGACCACTCCGCCAATAGCTCGATGTCATCGACAACCGTCTGGTCGATAGAGGATTGCAGCTTCGCGCGCCGTATCCGGCTGACACCGTGTTCCAGTTTCAGTTTGCTCATGGGGTTCTCCTGTCGATGAAGTTGCGATCATGTTTGTATCTGTCGCGGATGCGATGAAGATCAGCGACTGATCCAGCGCTGATCCGGCCTGTATCCAGTGCAGATCAGTTTGGTATCCAATCCAGATATTTTCTGGATACGCAGTGTGCCGAGGTGGGAGCGACCAGCGCGGCGTCAGCCGACGCGGCAGGTCCGCAGGACCGGGTCGCTCCCACCTCGGCACATACTTGTCCATGACCCCACCTCCTCGTGTAACTCGTTGTTTCTTCATCACTAAGCCTCCGTCTTGAGGGTCTCGTCCGGGGTCTGCTCCGGGGTCTCGTTATCTTCTTCGAGAGGAGCCTCCTGCCGCAGCGTGTAGATCGGGTAGCGATAAGGAAGCACAACAGTCGTGAACGTGACACGCAGCGAACTCTGAAGAAACCGTTGCCGGATCTTCTCGGCAGTGGTGGTCTGCATCTTCCACGCGGAGTAGAGCGCATGATGTTCAAGCGAAGTGTAGATGGACTCTCCCTCACGCAGAATGGACAGATCGCCGAGAAGGACCCCGCTGCCTTTCGCCTCAGATCGCTCCTTAATGGCGAGGTAATCGAGGAAATGATCGACACCTAGCGGCGTCATCGGCGTGACGCCACGCAAGCGGTCGGTGGGAAGAAAGCGCCGGAAGGCGTCTTTCGCCCGCGCAGAGTTGCTGTCGCTGTCGGCAACGAAGATCAGCTCGAACTCGCCAAGGGCGGCGAACAAGGGCTGGTACTGTTTGAGAAAGCGCTCGAACCGGGTGGCCGTGGCCTGGCCTTCATCGAAGAAGGTAAAGCGCGGGACGCCAACATTCGATACAAGGATGGGAAAGCCATCGGGGAAATACATCAGCCTTCCCACGTAGCTGCGGGGTAGCAACTCGGAGCGGACACCGCACTGTGTCGTGAAAAAATCGACCTTGCCAACTTCATTCGAGAGCAAGGTCGCGCCGAGGTGTGCGAGGACGAAGTCCAGCACCATGAGCCGGGACTTGATGTAGGCATCGCCCTTGATGCGGCGGTTCTGCGAGTCCGGACATCCAAAGGCGTCGTATACCGGCTTCGCGGCGAGGTGATAGATGTGCCGCCCCTGGCTGCACTCGATTACCCGGACGTGCTGGTGGCGAAGCGCCTTGTTGAGAAGCCGCGCGACCAGCCTCCCGCCTTCCCGCTGCGCGAAGCGATGGTATTGCCGGCGCAGGAAATAACCGGAATGCACGGCGACCAGATACAGGAACGAAGCTTCCCGCTCGACATAACCGATCGATTCGAGTGAAGAGATGGGGTCATAGTTCATGGTTATAGCTCCAGAATGTTTTCCATCAGGTGGTGGTCGCCCTCGATCTTGGCGGTGAGGGTTGCCCGGTCGGCGCTAGAGGCGTAGTTGCGAAAACCTGCCTGCGCCTTGGCGCGCAGATGCCCCGCATGATAAGCAGCGGTCAGAACTTCGATATCCTCATGGCCGGTACGTGACCCCTGGTCCTGATCCGGGTCTCGCTCCACGTCACGCGGAAGGTCATAGTCAATGCGAGCGTCGGGGATTTGGATCTTGCCATCGACGAACGGCAACTCGAATTTTTCGGCGACCTGCTGTTTTATCTCGGCCATGTCGCGCTTCGGATCTGCTTTGCGCTCGGAGTAGATGGCTTTTTGCACATCAGCCTTGATCTCGAAATCGAGGCGCACGCGCAGGTTGCTGCCGCCCTTGGCCTCGATGCGCTCGGCTTCTTTCCGGTATGCCCGGTAAATCTGCGAGTCATGTTCGGCCTCGCGTGGCTTCACCAGCCCCGCGTAGACCTTCTGGTCCTGGGGTAAATCGCCCTGCTTCACAAGCAGGCTGCGACCATCTTTGGTCAACGTGACGACTTCGACACGTTCCATCGTGCGGCGCTGCCCGTCGCGGCGCAGGTTGACATGCGCGGTTTCAACCAGCCCTTTATCGCGCAGATACTTCAGGTCGTTCTCAAGGGGACCGGCTTTGCCGTTGTAAAGCGTCTCGCGGAGGTCCGCCGTGCGGACGACGCGGAAGCGCCCGGCTTCGCGCAAGAGCTGTTTCTCTTCCGGGCGCAGTTCAAGACCGACGACGTTGCCGGCGGCACGCGCCGGACGGCGCGGGTCCGCCGAGGCAACGGGACGGCGGCGCTCATGCGGTACATCCTGCTCGGGAGCACGGCGTTTGCGCTCAGTTGGTTCGCGGTCCCGGCGAGGATCGGCAGTGCGTTGTTCCGGTTGCTTCAGATGATGATGAATGGGATTCTCGGGCACACGGCGCGCAGGCGTACGTGTATCGCCCGCGCCTGGTGCGACTCCGTCCCCCTCGCGGCGGCGCGGCACATCCTCGGGAATATCAAGCCTCATGCGGATTCTCCGTTGTCGCCGCGCTCTGTAGGAGCAGGGGAAAATTCAAGCGGGGCCTGAGCCGATGCGGATTTTGCAGAAGACTTTTTTGGGCGCTCACTGGCTGGCGAAGGCGGAACAGTCTCGACAGGCACCGGCGCCGCTTTTGGCTTTTGGCCGACGACGCGACGCACGTCGTAGTCGGCGACACGGGCGAATTTGTTCATCTCTTTCTCGGCAGCCTCGCGCATGGCGCGGACCTTGGCTACAAGGTCAGGCGTGCGCTCCAGGTACTGGTCTTCGCTTTGCATGGCTATCGCTCCTCCTCGTCCCCAAATTGCGCGAGAATTTCGCTGGAGAGTTCGCTCTGCCCGGTGTGGATTTCCTGGTCGAGGTGCCTGAGTTTTCGGCCGGTGTCGCGCAGGAAGAACTTGCGCTCGATCCAGATGGTGAGGCCTAGTAAATTGGCGAAGAGCAAAGCGCAGTAAAGCGCGATGCTCTGTAGGTAGCTGTGCAGGATGAGGCTGCGCCACGGCACGAGGAAGCGCAGCTCATGGCTTAGCCAGAAACCCAGCGCAAGAAATATCAGCGTGGCGACGAAGGTGGCATTGGCGATCATTGGTATCCTCTCTACCGCGACGGAATCGCGGCGTGATCAGCAAAAGAGCGGAGAGGCCATAGCCTCTCCGCGAAAAGAAGCACAAGCGGCGTCAGCCGTCGTACTTCTCAATGACTCCAACAACGGGAACCTCCAGCCTGCGAATCTGTGTTGCATGGATCTCGTAGACCGGATTTGTAAAATTCAGAGAACGATAGTGGTGAATCGCGAGCTGTCCATCGACCTCGATATATTCGCCTTGCTTCATGCCACGCGTGAAACCACAGAAGAACGGTCCTGGGCAAATCACGCGAAACCACGCGGTCTTGGAGAGCCATTCATTGCTGGGTCGCCACCACACGCCTGATTCCACGCATAGAGTGAGCACAGCGTAAGCATCGTCAGTGATTCCATCTGAAGATGGAGCCTCGGCATCTCTGCCGAGGAACCCGCGCAGTGTTACGGAGTTCGAAAAGAGATTCATGGTTGCACCTCCCGAGGGAGGACAACGCCGCTTACGCGGCGTCGTCCTCCGTGACCGGCTCGGCGTCGAGGTTCTCTCCGCGTGAGCTCTCGGACTGCGCCAGCTTGCGAACGATGCTGGCGCGAATCTCCCAACCGCGGCGCTTGACCGTGGTCTTCTTCTTGCCATCGCCGACCTGGGCGTCGTACTCGGTCGAGCGCAACTCGCCCTCGACTTCCACGTAGTCGCCCTTCTTCAGGCCCTGAGCGTGCTCGGCGGGCTTGCCGAAGGCGACGATGCGGTGCCACTCGGTGTGGTTCACCCACTCGCTCGTCTGCTTGTCCTTGTAGCCGGACTTGGTGGCGAGCGACAGAACCGTGAAGGTCCGCTGCTGCTTGGTTGCGATGTTCTCGGCGTCCTTACCCAGGTAGCCTTTCAGAGTGATCTTGTTTTCGTAGAGTGCCATGTTAGTTCTCCTTGGTTGTATTTGCCCGGATTACCCTCGGGACACTCTTGCGCGAAGCGACGCGAGTGCGCCCCACTCCCAAGGCAAGAGCTGCATTTTCCGGAGTGGAGACCCAACGCATCTGGTTGGGGGAGGAGTCCGGGAAAAGCAGAAGCTCGCAGTCCGCAGAATCGGGGTCCCCGGCGCGTGGTCTGTGCGTGACGGGGTGATGTGGCGCGGGAAAAGCGCCGAGCGAGTGACCGAGGGTGAGCAGGGAAAATACGGGAGAATTGGCGCTCTATGGAAACGCCTGTCTGAAGGGCGCCTATATAAGGATGCCGAAGCAGCCGCACGGCAGTGGAAGCATAACCTGTCGCTTGCCACGCTTCCGGCTGCATGAGCAGTGAGCGGATGGACCGCACGTTCCAGTGCTTTGCATCGTCTTCCGCATCCCGCCATGCGAGGGGCCTGTACTGGGGCGACGGAATCGAAGGTCGGTTGCACCGCCTCCGCGACGGATCGGCGATGGCAGGAATAGACCTGTCGCCGCGCACTCGTTGGGAGGCCCGCACTAGCATTGCTCGCACTTGCACTTGCCTGCTCACGAGGACCTCCGCGAGACGATCTCGTGGACTGCCGCGATGCGTTGTCCGATCCAGCGCATGACCGGAACTGCCATCGAATTGCCGAGAGCACGGTAGCGCGGCCCATCGGCTGCGAGCCTGCCGCGATACTCGACCAGCGTGTAATCGTCGGGGAATCCTTGCAGCCGCTCGCACTCGCGCGGGGTCAGGCGCCGCACGGCCATCTGAGGGGTCATGACTCCATCGGCGCGGCCACCTTCCCCTCCACGTTGAATGGTGCCGGCGATGCCGGTCGATGCGGTGAGTTCTCCTGACCAGGCGATGCGCTGTTCCTGAAGCACAGCAGTGGTCGAGCTGTTCTCAATGCTGCCTGGAGCTTTCGTGCGGACGCTTCCCGCGACCTCGGTCGGCGTAGCTGTACTCACAGTGCCGTCGCTGCCAGGCAAGGTGAAGGCGATAGCGAGTTGACCGCCACCATTTGGATTGCCGCTACGATTGTTCATGCTGCGCAGCGTGGGAGCAATATCACTCCCGTCCGCTCCGGAATCCTTCGCGGAGAAAGCGACATAGCTGTTGCTGCTGCCGCCGGAAGCGGCACGCAGGCTGGCCGCGTCGGATACTTCCGGCAATGCACCGCCGTCCCGTCCACGCAGGTTGAAGGCGATAGCCTGTGAGACTCCGCTCTCCAGCGTGTGCGCAATACCGTCTGAGAATCCGCTGCCGTTCGATTGGGTATGCGCTGTATTGATGGCGATGGGGATCATCGGCACACCGCGTCCGGTGCCGTCCTCGCTGGCGTCAAAGCCATCTGCTGAAAGCGAATGCGCGATGAAGGTTTCCGTCTCGAAATCGATGCGCCCCGACGCGCTGGCGCAGGCATTGGCAGCCGTCGCCACGTCGATCGGACCAGCGGTGTTGTTCCCGCCGAATGCAAGCTGGCGGATCAGGCCGCCGTCGAGATCGAAGTCTGTTCCTGGTCCGCCACCGCCATGAGTGCGTGCGCTAAGGCAGGGGGCAACGTCTTTCCGCGCTTCTCTGCGCGGCGGAGGATACCCCGACAAGCACGACTGCTCAAATAAAACCGCCGCGGCAGCTCGCCAGCCTCCAGCACATCCGACAACGAAGACGCGGCGCCGTCGCTGGGGCACTCCGAAGTATTGAGCGTCCATGACTCTCCACGCGAGGCCATACCCGAGTTGGACCAGCATGCCGAGGAAAGCTCCAAACGTCCGTCCGTCGTCAATCGACAGGACGCCGGGGACGTTCTCCCATACCACCCATAAGGGCCGGAGTCGATCAGCAAGTCGAGCAAACTCGATGGTGAGGTTGCCACGCGGGTCATCCAGTCCCGCTCGCTTACCGGCGATGGAGAAAGACTGGCAAGGTGTTCCTCCGGCCAGAAGGTCGATTGTTCCCACATCCTGTTTTCCAATCCTGGTGAAATCGCCGGCGTTGATGACAGCGCCATCGGCGGACAGAGCAACGATGTTGCGAATGGCCGCCGCGCGCTGCTTCGCCTCTTTGCCCGAGGCCGCGTCATGTGGGCTGGGCATGAAGATGGGCCGCGATGCGCCATAGCGCGAGCGCAGCAGCCAGCAGCAGAAGGGATCGATCTCGGCATACATCGCCGGCTGCCAGCCGAGAGGTTGCCACGCAACCGAGACCGCTTCGATGCCCGAGCATACAGAGAGATACTTCATGCGGCATTCCGGGGCTGCGGCCCACGCTTACGTGCGCAGAGCGTCTGAAGCGCGCCGAGGATGTGTTCGATCGAAGTGTTGCGGCCATACAACACCATGTCCGCGTAGCGGACGGGTGCGAGGTCGCCGGCACGGTCGACCAGTAACAGGGGCATGTGGCCCGCGACTTCGAGAATGCGATGGACCAGACGCCCGGCAAGGTCGCCCTGCTGCGCGTGGATGAGCACGCAGCAAGCGAACACCGCGCCCGAACCTCCAGCGAGCAGTGCGGCGTCCGCACAGCCTTCGATGGCAATGACCTCGTAGGGATGCAGGCGCAGCGCAAAAGCTGTCGCAGATAACAACTCGGCATCGGCGCAGTAGAGCAGGATCGGTTTCTTCGGTTGCATGGCGATTAACTCCCGAACGCCTGGTCTTCGTGGACGTAGCTGATGACAAGCCCAAGCGGATTGGTAAGTAGCATGGCGTTGGGGACCTCGTCGCGGAATCCATAAACGACGTTGGCGGTCCAGCGTTCCCGGCTCTGTTCCTGCTGGTCACCGAGCGAATAGAAGACCTTTTCGAACTCGATGTGGGCGCGATACGGGGCTTGCCGCGTATCGTCAAGAACCACAGCCTTGATCTCGATGTCTACATTGGGCGCGCTGGGATCGAGCAGAAAGGTCTCCAGCGTTTTGGCTTTGGTGACGCGCGCCAGGGTTGCGGACTGCAACTCGTTCGAGAAGAAGTTCAGGGACTCGGCGAAGTCACGTTGCAGCGTGGCGTGATTGCGCCCGTAGTAAAGCTGCGCCCAGCGCGCAAGATAGTATTTGCTGACGCGTTCGACGGGAACCTTCGAGAAGTCGGCGTAGTTCACGACCTGTCCACGCCCAATGTCCGAGACCGACACGACGAGCGGCTTCAGCCGTAAGGCGGCGGTCTGTGCCCTGTAGAGGAGCGCAAGCAACGCGAGCGCGACGACGGAGAGAACCAACACCGCAACCTTCAGGTAGGTGTTGGTGACGACCGGCTCTGCATACAATTCGAGAAACTTGTGTCCGGCGTCCGTGGTGGCGAAAGTGGTCTGTTTGGTCATAATCAATTTCCTGTGGGGTTGACCCATGTGCCGACACGACCGCCGAGGATGGACGCAGTCAGCTCCGGTATTTTGAAGAGGCCATAGACACATACGGCGAGCGTGACCAGCAGCGCGGGTAGGACGGTAAATGCGTTCGAGATGCTGATGGTGCCGATGACCTGAAACATGTTGGCCAGCACCTTTGCAAAAACAAAGATGAAGGCGCTGGCGACGACTTGATAGAAGCTGAATCCGATGAAGGCTTTCAGCCATCCCCAAAACAGCCAGTCCATCTTGGGCACGATGAACCAGGGGATGAAAATGGGGCCGATGAGCACGCACACAGCGGCTGCGACGTAGCCGTAGGCGACAACGCAGAAAGCTGTGGCCTCCATCGCCGCGAGTATCAGCACAATCAGGAGGTAGGTCAGGTCCTCCAGGATGTTGAAGCTGCCCGGAGGTGAGCCAAGCTGCTGCTCGGCGTTGGTGACGGTGTTGGCGATCTCCTGCGTCTGGCTGGATTCGATCTGATTGGAGAGATTCAGGCCCTCTTTGGTGATAAGGTCCGAGAAGCTGTAACTGGTGCCGGGGATCGGCGTCGAGTAATAGGTCAGCATCCCGAGGCCGAAGGCAATCATCAGGATCAGGTCGGCGAATTTGGCGAAATGGAATCCACCGCCATGTCCCTGGGCAGCGGACAGGGCAGATTTCACGCCGAACCAGACAATCAGGATCACCGCCAGGCCACGGAAGATGTCGAGTCCCGTGGCCTGGAGTGTGTTGCCCTGCGAGGAGAGCAACTGTGTAATGGCCTGCGAAAGGGCCGAGAAGATGTTCTGTCCCATCAGTTGCTCCCGTTCATGCTGAGCGAGATGGAGTGCATGGAGTCGCTCACACCGTTGTTCACGTTCTGCATGGTGTTCGAGAAGTTCTGCTGGAAGTAAATGGCGTTGTTGATGGCGCGGTTCTGCGCGTCGATCTGCTGCTTCTGCGCGATGAGCTGCTGCTGGATCGAAGCCATAAGGAGTTGGTTGGTGTCCTGCTGCGAGTGAATCTGCAACAACGTAGCCGAGTTGATCTTGCCGAGGAGAGCGTTCTGCGTCTGCTGCGTCGGGTCGGTCGAGAAAGTATCCGATTCGAGATTGGAGAGTTTCGCTGCGAACGCCTGGGCGTCCGTGCGGATAGTGCCGAGCGTGGCAAGCGTGTTGGTGGTCGTGCTCTGCGCCAACTCAGACGTTGCGTACTGATTGGCGACCGTGGCCTGGGTTCTCGAATCGAGAGACGAATAATTCCCCGAGGGATAACTCTGAACCTGCACGAAGGCGCTGTTGTAACCCTGCTGCGCCTGGGGAAGACCGCCGAAGTTAAGCGCATTCACCAGGGGGGAGGTGTTGCCATAGGTGTTCGGTGGAGCGGCCAGATTGGACCACTGCGACCAGTCGGCCCTATACCGTGCGGCGAGGTTCTGCGGCATCGTGGACATCTGGTATGCGAGGTTGTACATGGTGACGATCTGGGTGCGCGTCTGTTCCGCGGTCGTATAGATTTGCGCCTCTTTCAGGAGGTGCTGCGTCCAGTTGTTGAGTTCCTGCACTTCGTGCTCGATCTGTTGCAAAGCATGGGCGCTCTGCGTTGGGTCGTAGACGATACCGCTGCCGAACTGCGCGTGCGCCGCTGGCGCGAGTGCGGTAAGGGCGGCGAGAATAAGGCAATACATCTTTGTTGACTTCATGGTGAAGCCTCCGTGGAGACGCGCTCAGAGCGCTCAGTTACAAGCGGGTGGATACGAGGCAGGACGGAGAACGCGCCTCGGCGCGTTCGGGCGTCATGTACCGATAGGGCGATGGCTTCGGCGGCGGTGAAACATTGCAGCCGGCCATCAGAAGACATGCGAGAGCGCAGAGGACCACGCGCATCACATCACCCCCGGCATGTCGTGGTTCTCGTATGCGGGCAGGAGCATGTCCTGCGTGATGTAGACCTTGATGCGGTGGCCTTCGCGGATCGTGATCGTCGGCGGGATGTTGATGAAGCGGTCGAGCACGTTGGCGCTCGACTGCGAAAGGCTCGAAGCGATGCCGGATTTGTAGGCTTCGCTTCCCGATTGGTTGTAGCCCTGATTGAGGTTGGTGGCTTCGGCTGCGCCAGCTATGACACCGAGCGCAATCGACGCGCCGAATATCTCGACATAGTGATTGTTGACCTTGTCCTTAAGTCCGGTGGACCCCGCCTGATCGAGACCGTGAAACTGGTCGAGATCGACACTGTAGCCATCCGGCATCAGGAGGCGATGGAAGGTGACGGCGAGGCGCTTCTGGCCGAGGCCGACGACCTTCTGCACATCGCCGAGTATGAAAGTGCCCTCGGGAATGAGCAGGTGCTGGCGGTCCTGGCTATAGATGGGGTTTGTGACCATGACCTTTAGCGGCCCGGCAAACTCACCGTCCAGCCGGTTGACCAGCACCGCGTCGATGGTCGTTCCCTCGAAGACAACGAAAGGCTGGCCGTGCGCGGAGTTCACGTTTACCTCCGGCGCACGTTTCTTGTCAGTTGCGGTGGTGGCGGGCTGCGCAGCAGCGGCCTGCGGCAAGCTCGCAGAGCGGGCCGGGGCATTGTCATTGGGGCCGGTGGATTCCGCCGCTGAGCGCGTAGCGCCACCATCGGCGGAGACGAGGTTGGAGGCAAAGCGGGCTTTGAATGCCAGCGCCTTCTCCGCATCGGCAACTGGATCGCGGGGTGGTTCCGTCGCAGGCGGCGGCAACTGCGCAGCAGGAGACGCGGCGCTTGGCTGTGCGGGATTCGCCGCGGTCGCTGTATTTGCCGGCGATGCCACTGTACCTGCTCTCTGCGTAGCGGCTTGCTGCTGACTCTGGCGCTGGTCCGCGCTCAGGTCCTGCTCCAACTCCTGAATCTTTCGCTGGTTCATGTCCGTGGATGCGGCCAGCGGGCTCGACGCAGTCTCTTTCGCGGCGGGCTTGGCATGGTTCTTTGAAAACATGACAGCCATCAGGATGAGCACCGCGAGTCCGGCCACGACGTACCCTTGCGCCTGTTTTGGCACCACGCCTTCGGGCCGGACGCGCTTGTCGCGCAGGCCAGGGGCGTTTTCGGGAGACGGAGGCGTGGCCTGCGGTTCCGGTACTCCATTGGTCTGTTTTTCCTCTGTCATCACGCCTCCTCTACTGAGCCTTCCGTTGAAAGTCGAGCTTGTGCTTGCCGATTTCGAGGTAGCCGTGATCGACAACCGTGGGGATGACGTAAGTGCCATCTTTCAACTGAAAGGTGATAAGGTCGGGCTTGCCGTCCTTCAGCTCGTAGATACTGAACTTCTCAGCAGCCGACGACTTGATGTAGGTGAACTTGTCATCGTGGTAGATGGCGGAGACGTCGAACGGGCTTTCGTTGTGGTAGGCGTAGTCGAACTTCAACGCCTGCGTGGGGTACTCCGAGCGGAACAGCTCGACAGCAGTGGCGGCGCGGGTCTGCGCCATCTGCGCCTGGGCGCGCGCAGCCTCTACCTCACCAGCCGAGACGAGCTTGCCAGCGCCGTTGGCGGCGGCAAGCGAGGACGGGTCGGACGGCTCGATCACGACCTTCAAATCAGGATCACCGGACTCGACATCATCCAGCGTGAACGAGTAGACCGTACCCTTGTCGGTAATCAGGTTGAGGTTGGAATGGATGCCTTCCTTTGCGGGGTGAAGGAAGCAGTAATTCCCGATGGCGTCAATGATCCAGAAGTCTTTATCGCCGGTAGCGACCTCCAGAATCTTCTCCGTGCCGGGAAGTTGAATCAGCGTGGTGTAGCGCATTTTTGCGCGAACACTCACGATGTCGTTGGCGTGGTATTTGACAATGCGGACCTGTTGTTGACCGTGGGCAACGGTCGCAACCAAGCCCAGCACCAGCGGGAGGATGGGTGAAGGGCGCACGAGATCTCCTTATGAGTTGAGTGGGGTGGGGTAATCGTGAGCGAGCCGGATCAAGCCTTGCTCCGGCCCGAAGCGGGCGAAGTAATCCTGTTTGCGGATGTTGTCGCGAGCGTTGTTGGTCGCCATCCAATAACCGAGCGCATCGACTTCGAGCACCAGCTTCTTGGTGCCGCGCGGCTGGATCAACAGCAGCTCGCGTTTGGGCACCAGCGACTCCAATAACTCAAGCTGGGTATCGTTCAACTGAAAGATTTCGGCGTAGAGTTTGCGGTCGATGTTGGGGTTCGACAGAAAGATTTTGGTGGGGCAGGACTCGTTGACAATGTGCAGCATGTCCGAGGCGGCTAGTTCCACCACCGATTGAGTTGCCAGCAGCATGGCTGCATTTTTCTTACGCCAGGTTTTCTCCGCACGAGTAATCCAGTCGCGGATGGTTTGGTTCTTTAGGAAGATCCATGCCTCGTCGATGATGAACATCTTGAACGTCGCGGTGTTCTGAGGTCTTTCAATCTCCGATGACGCACGCTGCAAGACATAAAACAGCAGCGGTTCCAATACGTTCGGGTAGTCCGACCAGCCATCGAAGTTGAAGGTCTGGAACCGCGAGAACGTGAGCGTGTCCTGGGGATTGTCGAAGAGATGGCCGAACTGACCGGCCTGCGTCCAGCGATGCAAGCGCTCTCCCAGCGGGCCTAATATAGATGCGAAGTTGGTGAGCGTCCGTATCTCTGCGGGCAGCTTGTACGCGCGCTCGATCGCGGCGAACAACGCCTTCTCATCTTCCGGGGTAAGCTCGTACCGTCCACTAGCCTCGATCAACACCCGGAGAAATAGGTACAGAAAATTCATGTTCTCGTGCGTGGCCGCAAGCGAAAATGGATTGATCGTAAAGCCGGGATTCTTCAGGCCGACGTTCAAGTACGTGCCGCCGAAGGCCCGCGTCAGCGTTTCGTAGCTGCCGCCGAGGTCGAAGATGAAGGTCAGAGGATCGTATTTCTGCACGGACTGAAGCAGAAAACTGGTGGCGAAACTTTTGCCAGATCCCGTGGCCCCAAGCATGAGCGCATGGGCCACGTCGCCCGCGTGCATGTTCATGTAGTACGGTGTGCCGTGCGTCGATTCGAGCACGGCGAGGTACTCGCGCTCTAGATGCGGGTTCCACTGGCTGCCGCTATCGACGGTGAACAGGAACGACAGATCGGCGTAATTGGAGTTGAGCGCCCACTGCTTGCGCAGGTTGAACTGCTTGTTGCCGGGCACGGTGGCGAAGAAGGCATTCAGCAGGTTGTAGCGTTCCTCGTACAGCAGCCCATCGTGCTGGGTGAACAGCTTCTGGAACTCGGCGACGGCGTGCTCGACCTTCAGGCGGTCCTCGTCATAAATGACAACGGACAGCGTGAACTCGCCGAAGGACTTACCTTCCATACCCATCGCGGTGAGCGCATTGCCCAGCTCCATCACCGCCGCTTGTTTGGAGTCATCGACCAGTTCGTCATGTGGGCTGGTGTTCTGCCGGTCCTGGAGATTCGAGACGAAGCTCGTTTTGGAGTTGTGGTGATGCCTGCGGCGTGACGCAATCTCTTTGCGGGATTTCGCATTATCTACAGGGTGCCATTCGGTGACGACATGGAAATTGGCGGGGATATCGAACAGGCCCTGCAGCAGCAAGGGCCGCGTCTCGCCTGGCAGCTCTTTCAGTGTGAGGACCCGGACATAATCGTCATCCATCCGCAGGTAGCCGCGATGCGCTTCCAACTCGGAGTCGCATATCTGCCAGTCGAGATGACGCGCTCCGCACAGGGGCGCGTCTGCAATCTTGGAGGGGCGGAAGTTTACGAGACGCCGGAGCAACCGGAACGTCCCTTCCGCCCCTGGCAGCTCGACCGTCATCAGGTCGTTAAGCTGCCCACTCAAGCTGTTTACTTTTTGCTGCAAGCGCAGCCGGTCGCGCTCGATCTGCTCGTAAATCAGCGTTCGTTCCTTATTGCCGGAGAACAGAGCGTACAAGTCGCGTAGCGACGAGCGCGGCTGCTTCGGCAACTGCGACAATGCGTGCAGCAGACCGGTCTTCTGGTAGCTGCCGTCGATCATGACGACCCAATAAATATCGATGGAATAGAGCCGGTCTGATTTGCTTTCCAAGAATGCGTTGCGCTGTTCCACAGCCGCGCGCACCAGCGGGTTCTCATACTCGGCGTGGGGAATCGCGGGCCGGTTGTGTTTGAAAAGAATCTGATACAGGCGAGTCTTGTCGTCCAGCGCGCGGAAAGCGGCTTCGAGCCGCTTGACCGCGTAATCGCGTCCGGCATGATCCAGGCTCTCGTAATCGATTCCGCCAATGCGGAGTACGGAACCCAAATCGCCGGATTTAGTAAGAAAGCAGTGTTCGTCCCAAAATCCGTACAGGTTGATGTGCGCCTGGAGCGACCCTGCTTCCTTCCAGTCCTTCGTAATGTTTTCAACCTTGAACATCGCGCCTCGCTATGCGTATCTCTGTCGGCTCCCACTTCATGGGGTCGTACCGTCTGCGAAACTTGCTGGAGTTGAAGAGCACGCGCAGAATCTCCACGTCGTACTTGGTCGCGCGCCTGGCAATGACCACGCCGACAACAAACAGCGCGATTCCGCCGAAGAGCGAATGCAACAGAGAGAAGATCGCGCCTCCCGAGATCAGAGCGACGAAGAACAATCGCCGCTCCGCTCCCAGGACAGTCAGCGGACGGTTCATGGCCTTGAACACCGGACTCACCCGCACGTCCGCTGGCTTAGACATGGATCACCTCCTTCCTTAGCTCGGAAATAGCCAGCTCATAAAATTGACCGCGCCTATAGCCATTCCCACGCCGAAGACGATTCCGGCGATGGTCTTCTTGGATTGGCCTTCGCCATAGGCGAACATCAGCCCTCCGACCACGATTGCGACCAGCGACAGGCCGGTCGCAATCGTGCCGGTAAAGGCGGTTTTGAGAACATTGACCGCGTTTTCCCACGGATCGCTGCCGCTTTGGGCGTACAAGGGCAGTGCCGTAAGGAAGAGCAGCGAAGGCAAAAGCCACCTCCGCCAGTGAGCGTGCAGGGCCGCAGGGCGCGGACGTCTGGATTGCTTGAGTGTGTGCATGGGCTCCTTTCGTTTGCGAAACGGTCGAGGGGCACTCCCCGTTGCAACGTCATGGAGCGAAGTTAGGACCGGTCCGGCTGGATGACCAATGCTTTTTGGGGGGTGGGGTATGCAGATTCGGCATACCCTCGATTGCTCGCCGGAATGGCTGTGAAGGCGGGGTGTGAGCGGATCAGAATGGGCAGTAGAGGAGCTGCCAAACCATTCCTTTCCGACATGGCCAGCAAAGAGGACCGCACGGAGGCGCGAGTCAAGGCCGGAGGAATGCTATGCCAGAGTGCAGCTCGCCTTTACGCGCGCCGCAGTGCGGGTAAAATAACCCTTGTCGGGAAGGAAGGAGAGGACCGCTTTGCGATCCTCTCTTTCACTCTGTTCAATCTCTGGTTTGCGATCAGGTGATACTCAGCGTCGAGTTCTATGCCGATGTACTTGCGGCCTGTCAGCAACGCCGCCGCGCATGTAGAGCCACTACCTGCGAAGGGATCGAGAACGAGTTCTCCTGGAAGAGTGAAGCTGCGAATTAACTGCGCCAATGCCGGTACTGGCTTCTGTGTCGGATGCAGCTTGTTACCGCTGTACGGCATATCCATCACATCAGTGAGCGGCTGCTTCGGCAGTGGCGGCCTGCCCTTTGCCAGCAGGTACCCCTGTTCGTGTTGATAGCGAAGGAACCTGCTGTTCGAGCTATATGACTTACGAAACACGATGTGTCCGACAGGCTGGAAACCCGCGTCTTTCCACGCGTCGAAGAACTTATCGATTCTGTTCCATCCGTAGAAGCACAGCATCAGACGATTCTGTTTCAGGACTCGATGTGCTTCCTTCATCGCGGGCTTCAGCCAGCTTGCATCGGCATCGTTCTGAATGGAGCGTCCTGTGCGGTCGCGATAGTTCACGAGATACGGAGGATCGGTGAGGATGAAATCTATGCTGTTCGCGGGCATCTGGCGCATGGCCTCGATGCAGTCTCCGTGAACGATAGTGTTGATGAGCTGGCTGGTTGGAATGGACTGGAATGCCTGCATGACTTGGATCTCCTTTGTGCTTCCGGAGTGATCTGCCGGAGCACACACCCTGAGGGCGCGAGAGTGGTCTGCTCCCAAGGACGAAGGCGTGCTTTCTGTGGTGGCTCCGAAGAAAAATCCCGCCCGTTCTTGGGGCGCGATTTTTGTTTGGAAACCGAGACCCGAAGGGCGGCGCAGCCGAAGCAGAACGGCGAGTGCCGCAGGGCGCGGACCGCTTACTCTCGCGGTGGCCGGAAGAACACGCAGGACAAAAGGAGATCGATCTTGTGTGCAGGTTTCCGGGCAAACCTGGCGGTTCATCCACCTGTTTCGCGGCAGAGATTCGATCAGTATGTTGGAGGGAGCAATTTTCGGCAATCACCGATTTCGGCTCGTAAGCGACAGTAGACAAGCGACTTATTGCGAGGCGGGAGGGTATGCCGAATCTGTATACCCCACCCCCTAAAAAGCATAGCCTCCCCGCAAGAAACATTCGTATCTTCCATTTCACGGGCACTCAGCCTCTCGCGCTGCGAAGTTTCGGGCGTGCAGCGGCGCACTGCCTGAAGGCTTTGCCTGTGAGGTCAATTGTGCCGAATCCGATTCCTTTCCCATCCGAGGGGCTGGCTGAACGGCAGTCACCCAACGAGCCTGAGCCGTTTGTCACCCCCGTTGAAGCGGCGGCGTTCCTGCGCTGTGCTCCCGTCACCATCAAACGCCTTGCTCGCGAGGGCAAGATTCCCGCTCACTCCATCCACAATGGCATTCGTAAACGCTGGCGATTTTTGATTTCAGAACTGGCGATCTCGATGAAGAAAGAGGTATCTTCGGACAGGTCATCTACGCCGCTTTCTCCACAGAAAGGGAGGGAAAAAGCGGTATGAATAAACAACGGCAAACCTATCAACAGGGCTGCATTCAGCGGAAGAAACGGGAGCGCGGCCCGGATGTATGGACTCTGCGGTATCGGGAAAACGACATGTTGAAATCCCTTACCATTGGCACCGTCTTGCAGTTCAGGACCAAGGCCGAAGCACAGCGTTCGCTGGGCACGGTGCGGGCCGATATCAACAACAATGTCGAAGTGGCAACGTTCGGCCAACTGTGCGACCGTTACCTGAAAGAAGGTCTTCCCGAAAGGCATGCAACGGCATCGGCATTGCGTTCGATGATCAAATATCGGATCTGGCCCTATTGGTACACAGAACGTGTCTCCGATATGGCTAAGAACCCGATGGCGGTCGAGCAGTGGATCAAGGCTCTTATGACGACTCCGAGGAAGAAGGAAGATAAGCCGCGTCCGTTGGCTCCTAAATCCAAGGCGCACACGAAAGCCGTGTTCCATCGCCTGTTCGAATGCGCGATGCGCTGGCGGTATCTGGAAATCCAGCGCAATCCGATGTCACTGATCGAACTGCATGGATCGTCGAAGAGGACGCGCAAGATCGTTCTCGTCACCACGGAGCAATATCAGCAGTTGTTGCCCCTGCTCCCACAGCATTGCCGGGTTATGGTGACTCTGGCTATGTGCCTGGGACTTCGCGTCAGCGAAATCCTCGGGCTTCGGTGGGAGGACGTGGACCTGGAGGTAGGCTCGCTTCAGGTGCGGCGTTCGGTGGTCAACGGTCATGTGGAGGACACGAAGACGGAGGCCAGCGAGGATGAATTGCCCTTGCATCCTGATCTGGCTGAGGTCCTTCGCGAGTGGAGAGAGGCTGAAAAGCCGGTGAACGGCTGGCTGTTCGGCAACCTCGACACGGGCAAACCCTACCATGCGGATACGATGCGGCAGCGCCACCTAAACCGGGCGGCTGCGAAAATCGGTCTGCCGAAGTTGGGTTGGCACGCCTTCCGGCACACGTACCGGTCGAAATTGGCTGAACTTGGGCTTCCGTTGGAAGTCCAGCAGAAGCTGATGCGCCATGCGTCTATCGACATGACCACGAAGTACGGTCGGAACTCGATGCTCAAGGTGACGCGTCCAGCCAATGCTCAGATCGTCGAAATGGTGATGCGGAAAGACGCCGGAAAAAGCGAAAAGGGAACAGGGTGTGCGCCCTGTTCCCTTATTGTTCCCTCGCCGTTTCCGGCTAATCTCGTAAGTGCTTGATTCTTTGGTTGCGGGGGCTGGATTTGAACCAGCGACCTTTGGGTTATGAGCCCAACGAGCTACCGGGCTGCTCCACCCCGCAAATTCAGTTTACCAACCTACCC
>Ga0224527_1000564_pt1 | contig 23877 bp, 16 predicted proteins | sample CBST0metaG_FD_179882 | JGI IMG/M metagenome (GOLD analysis project Ga0224527, IMG submission 179882) | Peat soil microbial communities from Stordalen Mire, Sweden - C.B.S.T0 | ecosystem: Environmental > Terrestrial > Soil > Wetlands > Peat | place: Sweden: Norrbotten County, Stordalen Mire... | reverse complement strand
TCTCCACCACCGACCGCAACCAGCAGCGCGTAGACGGAACTGGAACGCTACGGTTCAGAGGCCAATAATCGAGAAGGAGCAGCACCACTGGGAGAGTCACAGCCACAGGCTTGGACATTAGCGACAAACAAAATGCGGCCAGCACAGCGACATATTTCTTCCAACTCGGCTGGTCAAGGTACCACCCGTAGGCCGCGACCGTCAGCAGGGAAAAGAAGGCACTCAGCAGACTCTTTCTTTCCGCGGCCCATGCGACGGTCTCCACATTCATGGGGTGTACCGCAAACAATGCAGCCACCAGAAAGCTTCGCCAGAGTGCCCCAGTGGCCCGGTTCAGCAACAAGAACAACAACAAAACATTGACCGCGTGCAGCAACACGTTTGCGAAGTGATGGGCACCAGAGTTAAGGCCGAAAAGTTGACAGTCCACCATATGGGATAGCCATGTGACAGGGTGCCAATAGAACGGCTCCATGCTGGTAAAGGCCCACTTGAGATTGGCTAACTTCAATCCGGAGATGACGTGGTTATTCTCCGTGATGTATATATCGTCATCCCAACCGGAGATGAAGTGATGATGCACAACCGGAACATATAACAGCAAAGTGCCAAGCACGAGTAGAGCCGCCAGCAGCGCCTGCCTTTGGGACGGCCCGGGACGCGGTTCATCTGCGCGCGCTCCATGTTCATTGTTGTGTGTCGCGGATGACATGAAACTATCCTCGGAACTGAGCCCGGAACGAATGCCGTCCCTCTCAATTCCCGGAGACTGATTGGATTCAGTAAATCACATGCGGGGCAGATGCGCAGGCCGCTAACATGGCTGCTTTGTGTCACAATGGCAGCGACATTCTCAGAGCCAATCGCGTTCGCTGATATCCTAATCAATGAGCGGGCGATCCCTTTGTAGTTAGGGGTGAGTGATTGAACTTCGTGACGAATGTCACAATACATCCGTGGCGCGGGGAATATCATAGGCTACGTTCAAGGCGAGGCAAGACGTAGGTGCGGTGCCTGCCCGCTGAAAGTTTCACTTCTAAGGATGGAGATATGGCAGAAGCAAACGGGGGCAACACCCCACAAAGTTGGACGAGCACGCAGGCATACATCATGGCGGTGGTTTGTCTGGTGGTGGGATGCGCGGTAGGTTACCTGTTGCGTGGTTCGATGGGGAGCAGTTCCGCTCCGGCTCCGGTCGTGACTGCGGATCAACCACAGGGAATGCCTCCCGCGGGGATGGGCGGCGGCGGGATGGGGCAGGGGCAGCAGCAGATGCCAACTCCCGAGCAACTGAAGGCGATGGCCGACAAACAGGCTGCGCCGTTGCTTGAACAGCTTAAGTCAAAGCCCAACGATCCAGCTTTGCTCTCACAGATCGGCAACATGTACTACGACGCGCAGGTGTTCCCGACGGCAATTGAGTATTACCAGAAGCTTCTGGTGATCCATCCCAAGGATGCTGCGGTCCGCACGGACATGGCGACGGCGATGTTCTATAGCAATGACCTCGACCATTCGATTACTGAATTTGACCGCGCGCTGAAGGACGATCCCAGGAACAGTAACGCGCTGTTTAATCGGGGCATCGTGAAGTGGCAGGGAAAGATGGATGTGAACGGCGCACTCGCCGACTGGGAACTGCTTCTTAAGCAAAACCCCAACTACGAGCAGGCCGACAAGGTCCGCACGTATATGGCGCAAGCCAAGAAACACGCCAACATGAAGCCCGGCCAAAAGACCGATAAACCCGCGATGTAGTTCACGAACCCTGTCGCAAACTGAACCCGCGGAGCGATTCCGCGGGTTTGTTCGTTAGCAAGAATTGTGCGAATCTACGAACGTGTTTGGGACAGCTCAGGTCATCAGGAACTCTTAAAATGCAGAACTTTATGGTCGCCGATCTCGTGCAGACCACGTTTGCCATCATTGTTTTCGCACTGTTCTTTCTTCCGTCCGGATACCTTCTGGGACTGGCCAGCAACGTGTTCGGCTTCCGCACCCATTCAGCCGCGGAAAAACTGTTATTCAGCATTGCGCTTTCCTTCGCGGCCACACCCATTCTTACGGTTCTGTTGACCAGGCTGTCTTCCTACAAGGTCACACTGGCAGTTTTTCTCCTGTTTGCAGCGATCTGTGCAGCGACGGTGATTCGGCAGTTCCCGCTCCCGGGAGGATTCTTTTCTGGAATTCGAAGCAGTACCTGGGTTCTCGTATCCATGAGTCTCGCGTGGTTTGTCGTGGTGCAGTTCTCTCTTGCGGACATGGAAATCGGACATCGGCTGTATGTGAACTATGTAGCCTATGATCATTCGGTGCGTGTGCCGTTTGTCGAGGCAGCGGCGAGAAATGGCGTCCCGCTGCTGAATCCGTTTTTTGGTTTGGGGAAAGCACCTGTCCTTCGTTATTACTACTACTGGTACGTAGTGTGCGCATTGCCCATGCAGTTGTTTGGCCTTGGTGCAAAGGCGTGCCTGAATGCCAGCGTGTTCTGGAGCGGTCTCGGAGTAGCCTCCACAATTCCACTTTTCCTCAAATACTTCCTCCGGGAAACGGAACACCTTCGCCGCAAGTCCGTGATCGGGATCGCACTGCTTACGGTAACCGGCCTGGACCTCCTACCTTATTCCGCAATCGTCATGAAGTTTCACCTCTGGCCGGGAGACATGGAGTGGTGGGACTCGAATCAGGTGTCCTCCTGGTTAGGATCGCTGTTGTGGGTGCCGCACCATGTAGCGTCCTTAACGGCGTGCATGGTGGGCCTGCTCGTCCTCTCAACAATCGATGAGCAAATTTCGTTCCGTCAAAGGGCCTGGGCGATGGCATTGTGCGGACTGGCCTTTGCAAGTGCAGTCGGCCTGTCCGTTTATGTGACCTTTACGTTTGCCGTGTTTGCCATCTTCTGGGCGCTTCTGGTCCTTCTACGGAGAGAGATCAGAACGTTCGCCACCTATATTGCGGCATGTGCGCTTTCCTTACTGTTATCGGGCCCATACCTGTTCGACCTGCTCTCCAAGCCGGAGTCGGTGCCGGGCCAGGCTCATCGATTTGTGTTCTTTGCAATTCGCGATTTTCCCCTCGCGGTAGAGTTCCTCAGAAACTCGGGAATTCACAACGGCCTGCTGTTGGGGCTGCTCAATGTGCCGATCCTTGTCATCGTGTATGTCATCGAGTTTGGCTTTTTCTTCCTGATAGCGGCACTGAGTTTTCGGCGCGATGCACGGAACTGGGGTTCGCTGTCCACACAACGCCGAATGGCTTGGACGATGTTCGCCGTCTGCCTGCTGACCATGAGCACGATGCAGTCGGACGCGACGAAGACAAACGATCTTGGGTTCAGGGGAATGCTCGTGGTGCAGTTCGTTCTTCTGCTGTGGGCCGTCCCAGTCGTGCATGAGGTCTTCTTCCGAAGGGACGCCGCAGCCCCGGCATCAGGCAGCGCGATGCTGGTCAAGTTAACGTTGGTGGTTATGATCGGGCTGGGAGTGGCGGGAACTGCTTTCCAACTGGTTGCTCTGCGCAGCTATGCGCCGATGGCTGATGTGGGCAAGCTTGCGCGGAGCGAGAACTTCCTCGGCTCCACAGGGTTCGGAGAGCGCACATACCTGCTGCGGGAGGGGTTCAGCCGATTGGATAGGCTCACTCTTCCCGGAGCCTCGGTTCAATACAATCCGGCGAGCTATGAAGTAATAATGAATCATTTGTATTCCACCAGGCAGGCAGCCGTGGGGGACGAAGACTGTGGCACCGCATTTGGCGGGGACATTCTAAGATGCAGAAAAGCCTACCCTTATGTTAATGCCGTCTTCAATTCTCCCGACACCGTGCGGGACTGGAACCTCGACCGCTTTTGTGACGACTTCTTTGTGAACGTGCTCGTCGCCACCGACACAGATCCTATCTGGCAGGATCCCAACAGTTGGGTGTGGACTAGGCCTAGCCTGCTGTCTAATTCGGCAATGCGCGCCACCTCCTGTGGCTCGGGGGTTCCCACTTCGACTCGGTAGTTGCCGGATGGGGAATTTGACCAATCCCGAATCGAGGGCTGCGCTAGATGCCGCTATAGCCTCTGCAAAACTTCAAGATACCTACGAAACCCCGGTCGCCTCCATTCGGGGCGTGAGCGGTTATCATCTTCAAAATCAATAGTTTGCATCGATAATAAAACCTCGGTTTGTGCGGACGCTTACAACGGCTAAGCAATTGCATACTGAACGGCGGAGGGCAGTTGTGAAGAAGTTTCAGCAATCAATCTCGATCATGGTCTTGGTGAGCGCATTTTGTGCGGCGGCCTGGGCGGCGAAGCATCCGGTCCCTTTAGACCCCAAACAAGACCCCGCTACCTGCGCCCAATGCCATGAAGATAAGACAAAGGGTAAGTCGGTTCATTCGGCAATTGCGATGGGCTGTACCAGTTGTCACGAGATCAGGGTCAACAAAGACACCACCCGCGTAAAGCTCCTCACAACCACTCCCGTAGCTCTCTGCATTACCTGCCACGCCGACAAGAAAGCAGCCGACATAAAGGGCAAGGTTCACGCCCCGGCGGTTCGCGACTGCATAAAGTGCCACGATCCTCATACGTCTGACAATAAGAACCAGCTGCTAAAGCCTGCCGAAGGTGATAGTAAGGATACGAATCTCTGCCTGAGCTGTCACTCGATAGGTGTCAATGTGCCCCCGGCTGGCAGCCGCCACGCGGCGCTCGACATGGGCTGCGGAACTTGTCACGTTACGCACAAGACCGGCGAGCGCGGCAAGCGCGAGTTCGACTTCCATCTGACGAAGGATGCTCCGGCGCTTTGCATCGATTGCCACGATCCGAAGGATGCGACCATCATCAAGGCGCACAGCGGACAGCCAATCGATAAAACGGATTGCCTCACCTGCCACGATCCACACCAGTCCGCCAACAATAAGAAGTTGATGGCGAAGTTCACCCATGCGCCTTTTGCCGGTGGTCAGTGCGATGCCTGTCATCAGCCCGCTAAAGACGGAAAAGTGGTGTTGACTGCGGCGAGCCCGAAAGAAGTTTGCCTCACCTGCCATTCCGATAAAGCGGAACAGATTGAGAAGGCAAAGGTTCAGCATCCAGGCGCGGCGGGCGACTGCACCGATTGTCATAACCCGCACGCAGGCACCTCGCCGGGCTTCCAGAAGCCGGATGCGGTGAATGTTTGCCTGGGCTGCCATGCCGATCAGGCCGAGCAGCACAAGAAGTCGCATCTGCATCAGCCAGCGTTCGAGCAGGGATGTTTCACCTGTCATGAGCCTCACGGCGGAGACAACCTGCACTTGCTGCGCGCCAAGACCCCGAATGCTCTTTGCCTCGAGTGTCATGGTCCGGATGCCGACCCTGCCCCGGTTGCGGATGCTCCGCTGGTGACGATCTTTGGCGGAAAAGTAACTCTGCCCAACACCTACTTCCGGCAGGTTCCAGTTCTGCCCATCAAGTACGGACGAGGTCACCCAGTCGAGCGTCATCCGGTGTCCGACATTATGGATACGCAGGATCTCACGAAGGTATCGAAGGTCCTGAACTGCACGACCTGCCACCAGCCGCACTCTTCGAGTAAGCCTGGGCTGCTGGTGAATGATCAGGCGAATAACACGCAATTCTGCGCCACGTGCCATAAAGGCGTTACGGGTGGAACAGAAGCGCAGCCATCGCACGGCACCAGCGGAAACAGCGCGGCGCCTGCGCAGGGCGTCAAGAAGTAAGGAGATGTGGTTGATGTACTCGTATTTATCCAATTCGGTTCGCAGGCAGATCAGGCTGGTCGCTGTGTGCACTCTTCTTCTGGCGATGGCGCCATTCGCGCTAGCTGGTGGCAAAAAGAAGAAGGATGATACGCCTCCGCCTCCGCCGCAGAAGAACTGGTACGAGTCTCTTGATCTCTCCAAGTTTGTCTGGCCTGATCCGCCAGCGATCACGCGAATGAGGTACGTGGACTACTTCTGTTGCCAGAAAGAAGAAACGGCGCCAACCACGAAGAAGAAGTCCAGTTGGATGGATCGCATGGCAGGCGGCGAGTCGCAGGAAGAGAAGGCGGCAACGCATCCGCGCTTCGGGCTGTGGAGCCCATATGGTCTCGCGGTGGACTCCAAAGGCTATTTGTACGTGGCAGATTCCCGCGTGGGAGCCGTGTTCATCTTCAACACAGAGAACAAAGATGACATGCAGATGATCAAGAATGGCAAAGACGCGACCTTTGGTCTTATCGTCGGCCTCGCCATGGATGACAATGATCGGCTGTTTGTCTCCGACGCCAAGTTGAGCCGCGTGCTGGTCTTTGACGCCAACCATAAACTGGAGGCGACCATTCGTGGCCAGATGGTGGAGCCCAACGGCGTCGCCATCGACACCGAAAACCGCTTTCTGTATGTGGTGGACACCGCGCAAGACGTCGTTCTGGTCTACGATGCGGACAAATACAACCTGATTCGCACCATTGGCGTAGCAGGCAAGAAACACACCCTCACCGGCCCGGGCGAATTTGCCAAGCCCGCAAACGTCGCGGTGGATGGGGATGGCAACGTTTACGTAACAGACTTATTGAACAATCGCGTCGAGGTATTCGATGCCGAGGGCGGCTTCATTCGCGAGTTCGGCAAGCAAGGTGATGGCCCCGGACACTTCGCCCGCCCCAAGGGAATTGCGGTCAACAGTGATGGCTTTGTCTGGGTGGCGGACGCCATGCAGGACCGCTTGCAGCTGTTCGCCCCTGACGGGCGTTTCCTGATGTGGGTTGGAACTCACGGTGGCATGCCTGGGCAGTTCAATGTGCTGGCGGGTGTGGCCGTGGACAAGCGGAACCGGGTGTTTACCACCGAGCAGTACCACGCACGCGTGCAGATGTTTCGCTACACCACTGTAGCGGAGGCAACCAAGGAATGGGAGCACCGGAAGGCTGAGGCGGAAAAGAACGCGCCGAAGGCACCGGTGCAGGAAAAGGCTCAGGGAGAGCAGAAGCCAGCGGGGGACAGTGTTCCGCAGAAGGCCGCTCCGGAGCAGAAGAATTAGACGGCTGCAAAGCCGCAAGGTTCGGTGGCGCATCAGTAAGCGCGTCACACGAGTTTGGCAGTGGGCATGGTGCACACGGTCAAAGCTGTAACCAAGTAGCACTGAAGTGAGCTGTGTATATCAGGAGGTTTTACCTATTATGAAAAAGTTCATGATGATTCTTCTCTGCGTAACCATTTTCGCCACATTGGCGATGGCGCAGAACGCCGTCTACACGTCGGGCACCGGCATCAGCAGCGCAGTTGACGTTTTGGGCGCGCACAACAACTACGGCCGCGGTTGCGCTGGCTGCCACGCTCCGCATAGCGGCGCTCGCGGCGCAGGCGGAAACAAGATTAACGGTACAGTCACCGATAACCTTACTGGATCGAATGCCCTGTTTGCGCAGGACATGGGTCCTCTCTTTTCCAGCACCTGGAGCGCAGCATTTGGTGACAGCGGTGCATACACCGTGAATCCGAGCACCGATGCAGCTCCTACCGCTACCGCTTACACGCAGCTTAGCGAAGTTCGCGGAATCCTGATGTGCCTGGCCTGCCACGACGGCGCGGTTGCCGAAGGCGGCATGATGAAGGGCGTCCTCTGGGAACAGACTCTTCTTCCCACCAACGTTTACGGCTCTGGCAACATCCCAACCCTGCTCGGCGCTGACGGCTCTGGCCTGACGGGCGCTGCCGCTTACAATAACGATCACCCAGTGGGTCAGGCTGCTAACTTCGCAGCCCTGAAGCTGGCAACCTACTTCCCCAGCGCCACCACTTCCGCTCTGGGCGCACCGACCGGTCAGTATGCCAGCTTCGCGACCAACTACGGCTACCCGGCTCTGCAGGGTTCCGCATGGGAAATGGGCTTGGCCAATCCTGACGGCAACACCAACGTTGCCAACCTGTTCGTAACCTGCACCACCTGCCACAACCAGCACGTGATGTATGTTTACAAGTCCCCGGCAACCAATGGTTCGCTGACCAAGGGCAACACCTACCCGACGTATTTCTTCATCAATTCGCCTTACAATCCGGGCGCGTCGGTGAATGCTGCCAGCGGGAAGGCGTCCTCTGCCACTCAGTTCTGCCGCCAGTGCCATTTCGGCGAGTCGAACGAATCGTTGAACATCAACAGCGTAACCACCCAGTTCTAACCTTTAACCTTTGCAATGGGGGAGAGAGCATCCTCCCCCATTTTTTTCACCCAAGTGAGAAATATGAAGTCCTTCCTCTCGATTATTGCGGCCGTTGGCCTGCTCGGAACATGCGCCGCTGCACAGATGGTGTCCTCCCACAAGCCGACTTCAACAGCGGCGCTGGCGCCCTCTCCCGCCTCAAAACCCAGTGTCAGTACCAGCCTTTTGCAGGTCACAGGCAAGCCGGTTGTCAAGGTGAACGGTGCGGTGCTTACGGACCGGGACCTGATGCATGAACTCTTCGTTATCTTTCCCTATGCACAACTTCATAAAGGGATCCCGAAAGACATGGAGCCGGAAATGCGTCGCGGCGCCATGGACATGATTATTTTTGACGAATTGGTTTATCAGGAAGCGCTGCGCCGGAAGATGACCATCCCGGAGACGAAATACGAGACATCGCGCCAGCACTTCATGAAACAGTTTCCGGACGACAAAGCTTTCGCCGCCTTCATGGCGCAGGAGTGCAAGGGCTCCAAGGTTGAGTTTCGCCGCCAGTTGACCAGATCGTTGCTGATTGAGGCGCTGGTTAAGCAGGAGGTGCTAGACAAGGCAAGGCTGACGGACGCGCAAATCCACAAGGTTTACGCAGATAATCTTAAGACGTTTGATCGCGCGGAATCCTTCAGCTTCCAGAGCATCTCGATTATCCCCCCGCCGAACGCCACCGCGGAAGTGCTTGCGGAAGCGAAAAAGCACGCCCAGGCTGCATGGAAGGCCGCCAAGGCGACAAAGAGCTACCAGGAGTTCGGGTTAATCGCGGAAAAGTATTCGGATGACGATTACAAGGTAAACAATGGCGACCATAAGATGGTCGAGCGGTCAAAGTTGCCCCCGGAGTTTGTGAAGGCCGCGCTGGGCATGAAAACAGGCGATGTGAGCGACCTGATCCCATTGGGACCGAACTACACCATCTTCCGGCTGAACGCCCATGTGGCCGCCGGGCGCGAGAGCTTCGAGGAAGCAAAGCCGAAGCTGCGCGCAGACGTGGAAAAGGCAAGGACAGAACAGTTGCGCAAGCATTTGTATGACGGACTCCGTCGCAACGCCAAGGTGCAAGAACTCTAGGACAACAACACGTGGGATTGCGAATCAAGGCACATGCAACATTCGACGCCAAGATCGTCCTGCTGCTCGGACTGATTGCGATCGCCCTCCCTGCACATGCGCAATTGCAGATTGGGGAGAATACGCGCGTCAGCGCAACCGGTTCACTCTCCTTTGGATACAACGGAGAGTATGGGGAGAGTTCCGACCACGGCCTGGGGTTTGGTGGTCAAGGGGTTGTCAACGGTTCCTACTACAATCCAAAGTTTCTCAGCTTTCAGTTAACCCCGTTCTATAACCGTTCGCAGGCGAACTCCGACTCCCAATCGGTAACCTCTTCCAGCGGGGTCGCTGGGGAGGTTACCTTGTTCGGCGGGAGCAAGATGCCCGGAACCATCTCGTACTATTCGGACTCCGACAAGAGCGGGACGTTCGGTATCCCCAACTCTGCTGGGTTGACCACCACAGGCAATGATCACGGCTTCGGCGTCTCATGGAGTGAGAACTTGGGCGGAGTGCTGCCACCCCTGTCGGTGTCATTGAATCATGGCATCAGCGACAGCAGCGTAATTGGCACTGCGGGCAAGAGCGAATCAACCTCAACCAGCTTGATGATAAGTTCCCGCTACAAACTGTTTGGATTTAGACTCGGCGGCTCCTTCAACTGGGCGAAATCCCATTCGAAGATTGACGAGTTGATCTCCGCGAGTCAGACTGCAATTGAAAACGAGTCAACGATGAGTGGGGTCAACCTCACGGCGCAACACTCATTGCCCTTACGCGGCTCCTTCTCGACTCAATACAGCCGCGTGCAGTTTGACCAGGACTATATCAGCGCGGGCCAGACGACCAGTGGGAATGCCAACGTGATTGGGGCGAATGTTACTCTGCAACCTTTTCGCAGGGTATCGCTTTCTGGGGATGCGGAGTACACCAATAATCTCTCCGCCGGACTCGAGCGCGAAATTGTGAACTCCTCGGGCCAACTGGTCCCCTTGAACAACAGCTTGAGTTCAGGAACACGATTCGACGCGAGTACATTTGTGAACGTCACCCGCGATCTCTACGTGATTGGGTATGCCAACCACGCGACGGACTCCTATGCAGGAGTGACCTACGCATCGACAACTTACGGTGCGAGCGGCAATTACGATTTCAGCCACATCTTCTTGAACGGGCTTTCTGTGCATGCCGGCATGGTGGACAACGCCACACAACAGGGGAATAGCAATGCAGGCTTTCAGGGTAGCGTGAACTATCGGCGAAAAATCTCATCCTGGATAACGAGCGGAAATTTTCACTACTCCCAGAACGTGCAGACGTTACTGTCCTTCTACACCACATCGTCGATGGGTTATGGAGCGAACGCTCAGCGCCGGTTTGGGCGCGGTCGGCTAATCAACTTCAACATGAATGGCGGACACACTGGATTTACCGGCCAACCTGGAACACTGAGCCACAACGAGAACTACAATACCTACCTCATCATGAGATTATTCAGTGTGTCGGGGGGCTACTCCAGATCGTATGGGCAGTCGCTGCTGACCGCCGCAGGCCTGGTAAGTAATCCGGGGCTGCCTGCGGGTATTGTTTCTTCGAGTAGTGTGGTCTCCTACTCCGGCTCCAGCTACAACGTGGGCGGAGGCACGACATTGTTCCGGAGTATGTCGCTGTCGGCGGGATATTCCATCGGTCACTCCGGTACCTCGAATGTAACGGTAAACTCTGCGTTCGATACTTCATCTGCGTATGCGCGGCTGCATTACCGTGTGCGCAAGGTCATCTTCGATGCGGGATACTCCAGATTCCTGCAAACCTCGCAGTCCTCGACCGTTCCGCACTCCGTGTTAAACTCATATTTCGTCGGTGTCTCCAGATGGTTCAGCTTCTTCTAAACAAGGTCGCGACGCAGGTCTGTCGTGCGGTGTGGACTGTAGCGTTTGTGCTTGTGCTGACGTCGCCTTGTTGGGCAAGAAGCCTGCATAAGCAACGAACTCCTCTTTCCCCGCCCCCGGACATACTGTTGGAAGATGGGCGGAAACTAGCCTTTGAAACCAGTTTCCGTTCGGAACGGGAAGTCCTCGGAAAGCCAGGCTTTTGGACGAAAGTTATCAACATTGTGGCGGGAGATCCCTATTATAAGGAGATGGCGCGTCCCTACAGCATTGCAGTGGATTCCCAGGGGCGCGACATTATTACCGATCCTGGGATGGGAGGCGTCCACATCTTCGATTTTGCGAAGCATAAGTACAAATTCCTATCGCGCCCGGACTCAGGCAAGGACCCCTTGTTGTCTCCGCAGTGTGTTGCAGTAGATTCCGCGGACAACATCTATGTTACCGACTCGCAGGTAGGAAAGATATTTGTGTTCGACCGTAACGGAAAACTTCGGCACGTGTTGGGCAGCTTGCACAATGGAGAAGGTTATTTCAAACGTCCAACCGGAATAGCCGTGGACTCCGAAGCGAAACGTATCTACGTAACGGACACGCTGCGCGATAAGGTCTTCGTGCTCGATATGGAAGGGACCGTGCTGAAAGCCATCGGGTTGCGCGGGGTAGACAATGCGCAATTCAATTTTCCAACCGAAGTGTTGGCTCGCGAGTCCAACTTATATGTAGTGGATGCGATGAACTTTCGCGTGCAGGTCCTGGATCGTTCCGGAGAGTTTGTTCGCAGTATCGGCAGCATTGGCGATTCCATCGGCGGAATCTTCCGCCCTAAAGGTATCGCGACCGATTCGGAAGGCCACCTTTACGTTGTCGATGCGCAACTGAATGCGGTGCAGGTCTTCAACAGTGAGGGCGAGCTGCTCTACTACTTCGGCGGCAGTGGCGCCCAGCTCGGACAGTTCCAGGTGCCTGCCGGTGTCTTCATCGATCATCAAGATCGGGTCTTCGTTGTAGATTCCTACAATCATCGGGTCCAGGTCTTCCGTTACACGGGGCTCGCGAAGTCGACAATGAAAGGCCAGAGATGAGACGCCTGCTTGCGTTACTTGGCTTGCTGCTGTTTAGCTCATCAGTTTGGTCGCAACAAACAGATGTGCTCGGATTACATGACATGTCGCCGGGTGGAGCGTCGAGTATAAAGGGCAACTTGGACCCCTGTCGATTCTGCCACGCGCCGCACTCGGGAATCGGAAAGGGTCCGCTGTGGAGCCAGAAGCTAGCCACCGGCCAGAACTACACACTTTCCGGTCCGAGCACAAGCACGACCCTGGCTAACTTGGAGAACGCCCCGGCATCCGGGTCGCATAGCAACTTGTGTCTGAGCTGCCACGATGGCACGATTGCCCCCGGACAGACTACTCCCTACGGAAATCTCAACATGCCTGTACTGACCGGAGTGGATACGTTGACGACCAACATGCTGGGTTCGCATCCGTTCAGTTTGAAGCTGCCACTTGTGGACTCGTCTGACCTGATCTCTTCTCTTACCTCAAGCGGCAAGACATCCGATACCCTTCAGAAAGTAACATTGGTGGGCGGAAACGTAGAATGCGTGAGTTGCCACAATCCGCACTTGCAATCGCTTGACACGGTTTCGAAGAACTTCCTCGTGCGGGATGGCTCCAATAGTCAAATCTGCCTGAGTTGTCACGAAGTCAATGCACGTACAATCGCAAACAAGCCCAATCCTTTACAGGGTTGGCAGGGGAACATCCACTCGACGGCCAATAACAAGTTAGCCGCGGCGTCTCAGGGTAGTTACTCAATATCCTCAACGACGCTGGGGAGCTACGCAACCGTAAGCGCGAACGGGTGCATCTCGTGCCATATACCGCATAACGCCGCCTCAGGTGCGCGACTGCTTCGGAACCCCGTGCCTCCCACGGCGAATATGGACACCGCGACGCAGAACTGCCAGACCTGTCACAACGGTGGAAGCAACATCTCACCTGCGATTCCGAACATCTATGCGGAGTTTGCCAAGCAGGGGCATCCGTTTCCGAGTGCTACCAATCCCCACGACGCAGCCGAATCGGTGGTGCCGAATAACAATCGCCACGCTACCTGTGTCGACTGTCATAATCCCCACGCGTCATTGCAGCAAAATACGTTTACGGCCGCTCCTGCGATTCGCTCCTCGCAGAATCTCGTCGTGGGCGTCAGTGCTCAGGATGGGAGTACTGTGTTGAACCCGGCTGTCAACCAGTACGAGAATTGCCTCCGCTGTCACGGAACAAGCACAAAACCGGCAATCACATCACTGGGCTATCTGCCTACATGGCTGATTCAAGTGCCGGGAGACGCGCTTGATGTGCGACGGCAACTGGGCAGCAGTGCGATTTCTGCCCATCCTGTTGTGCGCCAGCGCTCAGGTAACTTAGAACCGAGTCTCTTGAGTAACATGCTCGACCTTACCGGAAAACCAACGGGGCGAAGCATGGTCAGCACGAGTACACAGATCTTCTGTACGGATTGCCACAACAGCGACGATAATCGCGAAGTTGGCGGTACCGGCCCGGTCGGACCACACGGTTCGCAGTACAGTCACATCTTCGAGCGGAGATATGAGTTCAGTCAGGTGGGCGCGTCAGGCCCTGGGACGCTGGTACAAAACCTGTTTCCCACTCCTTCGACCAGTTCAGACTGCAGTACTTACCCCTGTGTAAGTCCCTACGCTCTGTGCGCCAAATGCCACGACCTGTCTAACGTCCTCTCCGATCATACAGGCAGCTTTCAGTACCACAGCCGTCATGTCAGCCAAGATGGGTTCTCCTGCTCCGTATGCCATACGGGGCACGGAGTGCCGCAGTCCGGCACAACTACTGGAATCCGCCTTGTGAACTTCGATCTCAGAGTGGTTGCGCCCAACGCCAGTGGGCCTATCACTTATACACCTGCCTCCCAGAGCTGTACCCTGACGTGCCATGGACATCAGCATGGATCGTGATTGTTGAATGGCAATGTCCCCCTTTGATCCCGGCACGACCACTGGCATGAAGACAGAAACCAAAGTCGGCGGCGCATTCACTCGTAGCCGTTCGCCGCTTCGCGGGGTACCGGCAGGCTTGGCTAGCGCGGAGATTGCGCTGCTGGTTTTACTGTTCTGCGCGGGTGCTCTCGCCGAATCCGTGAAGCTAAAGTCCGTGAGCACCGATGTGTGGATGCATCTCCGTGCCGGAACATGGATATTGCAGCACCATAGCATTCCAAGGACTGGACTGTTCTCGCAGATTCCAGACTCGCCCTGGGTTGACGGCCACTGGCTTTACCAGGTCTTGTTAGGACTTTCATCCAGCATTCTGGGGCTGCGCGCAATTCCGTTTGTCGCCATGTTGTCGCGGCTTCTGCTCGGCGTCTGCACCTTCCGACTTGCGCGCAGCCGAAACGCACCGTTTCCTCTGGCGATCGTCGTCTCCGGCTTGGCGCTGTTGATCATGGACCGCGGTTCGGAGCTCAGCTTGGTCTCCGCTGCATTTTTCGCGCTAGAGCTATGTATCATCGAGTGCCTTCGGGGAAACTTCAGCTGGCGCGCGGCCTTGTCGTTACTGAGTTTGCTTGCGGTGTGGGCGAATGTCGATTCCGGATTTATCTATGGGGTGTTGTGCGTGACACTCTTTGCTGTTGCCAGTACTTTTACGCTATTCCGGCAAGCATCACCTGGCGCAAACGTCGGAAAGGTATGGATACTGGCAGTTGCTGCCGCCGCGACGACCGTAATTTCTCCCTATGGATTCGCCGCCCCGGGAGAAGCATGGCTCGATCTTTTCAGTAAGACGGGAATGAAGCACTTTGCGGAGTTGCAGCCAATGGCGTTCCGCACTCCCATGGATTTTGTTGCCCTTCTGTTTGTGATGGGCAGCATGACCGTGCTTGGGTTTCGCCGCCGGTACGACCTGTTCCAACTAAGTGCGATTGGGATCGCGATGGCTCTCGGGTTTCGTTTCCAGAGAGACTTCTGGCTGGTGACGTTGTGTTGTGTCGCTGCGTTGGCGGACGCACTGGGAAGGCCCGATCAGGCAGAGGCCGAGGATCTGTCGCCGTCACCCGACCCACGCACTGCGATCTTGGCTGCGACAATCGCAGGCTTTATTCTTGTGGTGGTGGCCATGCGTGAACCCAGGGACTTGAACTCGCTGGTTGCGAAAGCAAAAGCGAACTTGCCTGTTGCTGCTTGCGATATGATTCGTTCAGCCCAGCTACCGAACCCCATATTCCAGAGCTACCAGTGGGGAAGTTTTCTCGCCTGGTATCTGCCTGAGCAACCTGTTGTGATCGACAACCGCGTCAGCCTCTACGGGGATGAGCGGAATGAGCGGTTCATCAACCTCGTCGAAGGCAAGACGAGGGTGGAGCAGGATCCGGACTTCAGCACAGCAAATACAGTACTCTTGGAAGCCAATTCCGGTCTCACGAATGCGCTGCTGAACATCCCCCAACTCTCCGCGCAATTTCGAGTTGTGTATCAGGACGACATCGCAGTTGTATTCGTGCGCAGATAAGCCTGACTGGGATGCGGGAACCCTGATGCGGGAACTCTTTTGAACTACTGAGTCAATTCAGCCGTCGTCCCGGCAGCTGGTGCTTGTTCCCGGATGAAAACCACTGCAATGCGGTCCCGATAGACAACGCGATAGGCGGGATCGACCGAGAGCAGTTTTGCCAATGGGACGTCATTCTCCAGCAGTATCACCTGCGATTCGGTAAAGACAGGTTCCTTTGCATAGGGAACTTCCCCACCCTCCACACGGTAGAGACGCTGGTCCAATTCGTCCCCATAGAGATCGTTGCGTCCGTCTATTGAAACCGGGTACTGCGGCATATACCAAGTGAGGAACCCTCCCCAATCGAAGCTGTTGAACATGGGGCCGGGCAGTCGGTTCTGGCGAAGAAAGTTCGCCGCGTCGATGGGATAAATGCTCGCGGCCGTGCGATCGAAGCCTCTGACAGTGAAGTCAGAATTTGTGGCGACAAGAAACAGAGAGAAACAGACAGTTGCCGCTACGATCCCCAACTCGTGGAATCGGAACAGTGGCGAATTTACCTTCTCTCCTTCAGGGCGAAGCGTGTCTGCGATGAATGCAACTGACACCATGCAAAGGAACCAGGCATCGCGTTCTGTTCTATAAGCCAATACCACCGCGATTGCGAGGAGACTCAGCTTGAACAAATCAATACGCTTGCGCCAGCCCAGCGCGAAGAACGCCGTGGCAGCCAGAAACAGTTCGAAGTAGTAGTTCGGGGCGTCGAACCTTGGCGAAAACAGTTCGATGATCATCGTATAGGTGTACTTGGCTCGCGAATACTCCCACACCACCTCGTATAGCCGCGGACCATAGGGGCCCACACATCCAGCGATCAGACAGGCACCAAGTATCGCCCACATACGACCGAGGGGCAGGGCGGGCGGTGACTCCAGAAATGAAGGCCTGCTGAAACGAGACGCAGCAAGTTGCTGCACGCTGCGAATGAACACAAAAAGCCCGAAGACGAACAAACCATAAACAAATTGAATGTGCAGATTCGCCCACAGGCAGAACAGAGGTGGAAGCCAGTACAAACGCCGCACCTGCCCCGTCCGCTGAGCTTCCAGCAGGAACGTGATGAGCACGGCAAAGAGCGCCATAGACAGGAAAACGGGACGAGGCATCAACAGGTACAGGAAGGAACCACAGCCGAATGCCGTCAAGAGGATCGAAGCCCATAGATTCCGAGACAGCCGCTGTGTGCACCAGAAGACCGAGGCAACCACGATCATGGTAAGCGCCAGACCGTCCAAACCAATTCCAAGCAGTCCGAACCAGGCATAGAACAGAGAAAGCTGAACTTCATAACCCCAACTGTAGGCGACCCACGGACGGGCTGCAGCGGTGCGCGAAAGAATACCGTTGTGAGGTACCTGGTGATTCAGGCGAATCCAGTCACCGACCTTCAAGTGCCACCAGACATCCGGGTCATGGACGGAATGTACAGTGGCGATACTTATTCCACCAAGCACAGCCAGCAAGAGCATCAGCGCGAACAACTGCACCAAGCGCTGCTCAAAAAAGCTATGAAACTCTTGCTTACTGTTCATTAGAACACCTCGTCAAACAGGCTCGCCCCGTGACGCGAGAGGCAGACAATCGATGTGATCTTTATTATCTTACCGTTCTGGACTGGATGGATACCCTGTGCCAGAATACAAACTGAATTCCGTACAAAACGAGTCCATATGTCCTCATCCCTTACAGCCCCCACGAATTCTCAGCGTCTGAGCTATTGGCTCCCGCGAATTGCAACCGCCGTAATTGTTCCCGTGCTATTGCTTGGCCTCATCGAGGGGGCATTGCGAATCGGTGGTGTAGGTGTTTCGCTGGATGCGACCCGCCCATGCGTCGTTGATGGACACGCCGCCTTTTGCGATAACCTCTATTTCACTACGACATTCTTTCCGCCGGGAATGATTCGAACGCCACGTCCGTTTGCGATGCCCGCCGTGAAAGCTCAAGGCACATACCGAATTGTCGTGCTCGGAGAATCGGCGGCATATGGCGATCCAGATCCGGCTTACGGATTCAGCCGATATCTCGAAGTGATGCTCAGGGATCAATTCCCCGGCGTGAAGTTCGAGGTGGTCAACACCGGCATTACTGCAATTAACTCGCATGTCGTGCTACCTATCGCCAGGGACCTCGCGCGCCATCAAACGGACCTGTTCATCATATATGCAGGCAATAATGAGGTGGTGGGGCCATTTGGGCCTGGGACGGTATTCACCTCTTCAGCAATGAACCTCCCGGCAATCAGGGCCAGCATTTTTCTGCGGAACACGCGGCTTGGCCAACTTGCCAGCCGTGCAATGCAGCCCAAGCAAAAGCAGCGACAGGACTGGCGCGGGATGGAGATGTTCCTGGCGCATCAAATAAGTGAAGATTCACCCCTGATGACCCCGACTTACAGCAACTTTGAAGCTAATCTTCGTGACATGATTTCTGCGGCTCAAGACTCGGGCGCGAAGGTGATGGTCAGCACTGTTGGAACGAATCTAAGGGATTGCGCCCCGTTCGGATCAGAGCACCGGCGGGGGCTGAAGCCGGAAGCCCTCGCCCAGTGGAACGAGATCGCCCGGCAAGCGGTTTGGCTTGAGAGCACAGGGTCGTATGCGGAGGCTCTAAAGCTGTACAAGGCGGATGCGGAGATAGACCCGAAGTTTGCCGAGTTGCAGTTTCGGATCGCTCGCTGCCTCTGGATGCTTGGCGATTTCGAAGGGGCGAAACAGAGCTTTGTGCGCGCACAGAATCTCGATACGCTTCGCTTCCGAGCCGATAGCAAGATCAACGACATCTTGCGCTCAGTAGGGACCAAGTCCGGCACTGACGTAACACTATTGGATGCTTCTTCCCTATTCGAAAAGGAGAGTGTGAACGGTGTTCCAGGCGCCGATCTTTTTTTCGATCATGTGCACATGAACCCTCATGGAAACTACGTGCTCGCTGAAGCGATGTTTCGTCAGGTTGTTAGCAATTTACCTGCGGATCTGAAGAAGTTAGCCAGTCCCGCTGAGGCTCCGTCTGAGGCGCAGTGTGACCGGGTGCTGGCGCTTACCCGTTATGACCGCAGCCGACTCGCAGCTGACATGGTTCGGCGGATGCAGCGGCCCCCATTTACGAACCAGATCAACCATCAGGAACAGGTAGCGGCGCTGATGGCCGCAGAGCAAGGACAGCAGGAGAGCTTCGATGAAACTAACGCTGAATATCAGCAGGCGCTCGCTCAGAATCCGAACGATCACCTCTTGCATCTGAAGTATGGCCTCTTTCTCGGACTTCGAGACCGTGCCGCTGCGTATGAGGAGTTTCGAAGATCGAGAGTCTATGACGACGTTCCCTTTGTCGCGCCCGACGGTACCCTCATTCAGTGATCTGGTTTCGATTACAGAGGATACATCCAAGGTGCGACCGATGAGACCTGTGCAATAGCGAACAAGACACCGAGGAGAAGTATCAACACAGCTAGCGGAATCAGCCACCAGAGTTTCCGCTGCCACAGGAACGTGAACACTTCTACCACTGTCGCCGAACGGCTTTTGAACTTGCTGAAGATATTCATTCCATCATTTCCCAAGGCGATAGTCGCCAATGTAGAGCACGTCCAGGCCACTCTTTCGGAATGTGCATAAGGCATCGCTCGGACTCGCGACAATCGGTTCTCCACGCACATTAAAACTCGTGTTCATCAGCACTGGAACCCCTGTCGCCTCTCCGAAATGTTTCAGTAAAGAATGGTATCGCGGGTTCCATTCGCGCCTGAGCGACTGTAATCGACCGGTACCCTGGTGGTTCACACCCGGAACCTTCTTTCCCGCCTCGTCCTCCCATGGCATCACAAGCAGCATGAAGCGCGCTGGGTATTGCTCTGTTAAATTTTCCGGTGACACAAACATCGCATCGACACATTCCTCTGGTACCACTGGAGCGAAAGGCCGGAACGGTTCCCGAAACTTGATCTTGCTGTTTACTATCCCTTTCATTTCGATACTTCGAGGATCTGCAAGAATGCTCCGATTGCCCAGTGACCGCGGTCCCCATTCAAACCGGCCCTGAAACCATCCAAGCACTTTTCCGGACACCAAATCCCTCACCGCCCGCTCAATTAGTTCATCTTCGGTTGCGATGAGTTCGGCACCCGTGCCAGCAAGCGCAGAGGAAATCTCCTCATTGCTGTAGGACTGGCCCCAGAAAGCATGTTCTAAAACAAAGGACCTGGGATTACCCAGAAGCACATGCCATACGTATTGAGCCGCCCCAAGGGCACCACCAGAGTCTCCGGCAGCGGGCTGAATATATATCCGGTCGAATCCAGCGCTTCGGAGAAGTTTGCTGTTGGCGACGCTGTTCAGCGCTACGCCTCCTGCAAAGCAGCAGTTTCTTGCGCCAGTGGTGTGCTGGAGATGGGTCGCCATCTTGAGCAAAGCATCTTCCGTGAACTTTTGTATGGAAGCCGCCAAGTCTGCGTAGTGCTGGTTGCGCTGCTTCAAGTCCTCGGGACCGTCGCCAGTGTCGAATCGACCGGTAACAAATTCAAGATCAGAATCGCGCGGCTGCCCAAACAGATCAGTAAAACGCTTGGTAAAGCTCCGTTGAGATGAGTACTGGAACGAAAAATAACTCAGGTCCAATCGCAAGCTGCCGTCTTCGTTCAGATGCGCGACCTGGTTCAGTTCACTCAAGAAACGAGGTTCGCCGTAGGGCGCCATGCCCATAACCTTGTATTCGCCTTCGTTTACCTCGAAACCCAGAAATGCGGTGAAAGTGGAATATAGAAGTCCGAGGGAGTCGGGAAACCGCATCTCGTGCGAGAGGTTTATCGAGCAAGGTGAACTGGTAGCCACACCCATTGTGGCTGTCGCCCATTCGCCAACCCCGTCCACAGTCAAAACTGCAGACTCCGAAAAGGGAGAACAGAAGAAAGCGCTTGCGGCGTGAGCCATGTGATGTTCGACAAACAGGACTTTTCCGCGATCAATGCCCAATTCCTCGGCAACTCTTGATCGAATCCATAACTTCTGCTTCATCCAGCCGATTGCCCCATCTTGGAAAAGGCTCGACGCCTGGGGCCAATACCGCAGAGTGCAGGTGAGAAACCTCTCCAGTTTAGGCATCGGCTTTTCGTGGAGCACCACATACTCAAGATCGGACGGCTTTATGCCAGCGTGTTCGAGGCAGAACTTGATCGCCAGGCGAGGATACGAAGGGTCATGCTTGATACGGCTGAAACGCTCTTCCTGTGCCGCAGCAACTAGAATTCCGTCTTGGAGCAGGACAGCCGCGGCGTCATGGTAGTAGCAGGAGATCCCCAGGATGTTCACCTAGAAGGGCCTCCGGGCGGTATCCATGCTCGCAGAGTCATTTCGTGGAGTCCAATTTGAGGAACTACTGGCCGACGCTGGAATTTTTTCCAACAGGCGGAACATGATTGCGAATGGTCCAATAACGAATAGATAGATGGCAACAAGGAACAAGCGAAACTCGTAGTCAACAACTGCATGTGAGAAGTTAAGCCATCGTTTCCACAAACTGGCAGGCACTTCCTCTATAGAGCCTTCAAATTCTCTTGTCCCGGCGCTTGCACGGCCCTCTGTGACCAAGGTGATTCGCGCTATTACGGCGCCAAGTATTAACATCGCAACCGCTGCGACGGCATGGTATGTGGCAGAGTAGTGACTCGGTTTCAAGACCGCAATCACAACCAGCAGGCACACCACGAGAAACATTTCAGCCGGATGCACGATTGCGCTGGGGTGAGAGGACGAAAATCGTTTGCAGGCTATTGCACCCGTTGCATAAGCAACAAACGAAAAAACAAGGATAAAGACTGTATGCACTAACAGATTATATCTTCCGCAGTAGGCCTCAGCAACAGCTCTCCGCGCTGGCGCGGCATCGTTGGTTCTGGATTCCCCCGCTTTACGTGATGGCATTGTTGATTCTGTTGGCACTCAATTCAGGGCCCAGCAGCAACGCCGCGGAGTTCATGTATCGCGGATTCTAGCTTATAGTTGACAGACATTGTGAGTCGAAACATCTTGGCGAGATCAATATGAAGGGTAGGTCGTCGTGTCAAAACCCATAGCCATCATCATCGGAGGAGGTCCTGCGGGCCTCACTGCCGCCTACGAACTCCTTACCCGAACCAACGTTCAGCCCATTGTTCTGGAGCGCTTCGACTACATGGGTGGCATCTCGCGCACCGTGCAATACAAGGGTAACCGCATGGACATTGGCGGCCACCGATTCTTCTCCAAGAGCGACCGCGTAATGAACTGGTGGCTTGCGCAACTACCGCAAGAGGAGCCGGGCCAATCCGAGCGCGAAGACGATGTCATGCTGGTGCGCGGGCGCAAGTCGCGCATCTATTTCCTACGCAAGTTCTTCGAGTATCCCATTCAACTCAGCGCGGCCACCCTGGGCAATCTCGGGCCGTTGCGCACGCTGCGAATCGGCTTCAGCTATCTTCGCGCCATGATGTTTCCAATCAAGAAGGTGGAGAATCTCGAACAGTTCTTCATCAACCGCTTCGGGCGCGAACTCTACCTGACATTCTTCAAGTCCTATACCGAAAAAGTGTGGGGCGTCCCGTGCGACAAGATCAGCGCGGAGTGGGGAGCCCAGCGCATCAAGGGCCTGTCGATTCGCAAAGCGCTGGCCCACTTCCTGACGCAGGCGGGCAAGTCCAAGGACATCGCACAGAAAGAGACTGAAACCTCGCTCATCGAGCAGTTTCTGTACCCCAAGTTCGGCCCAGGCCAAATGTGGGAGAAGGTCGCCGAGCGCGTGAAGGAGATGGGCGGGGAAGTCCTCAAGAACTTCAACGTCACCGCTATCGAGGTAAATGACGGGCGCGTTGCATCCGTCAGCGGCATCGCCTCAGACGGAACCACGCGCAGCTTCACGGGCGATTATTTCTTTTCCACCACGTCGGTCAAAGAGCTGGTGCAGGCCATGAGTGACGGCGGCAGCAACGTTCCTCCAAACGTGAGCGAGGTGGCCGCCAACCTGCAATATCGCGACTTCATTGCCGTCGGTTTGCTCGTCGATAAGCTGAAAGTCCGCGAGCCCGGTGGTCGTTCCGCTCAGCTCGTCTCAGACAATTGGATCTATATCCAGGAGCCCGATGTTCTTATCGGTCGCCTGCAGGTCTTTAACAACTGGAGCCCATTCCTCGTTGCTGACTCCTCCAAGGTCTGGCTCGGGGCGGAGTACTTCTGCTACGAGGGCGATGAGTTGTGGACGCGCTCCGAGGAGAGCATGGCGAAGCTCGCAGCCGAAGAACTGGCCAAGATCGACATCATTGACCGGAGTGACGTTCGCGACACTGTAGTCGTCCGCATGGCCAAGACCTACCCGGCATACTTCGGCCACTATGAGCGTTTCGCCGAAGTTCGCACCTATGTGAATGGCATCGAAAACCTGTTCCTGGTGGGGCGCAACGGCATGCACAAGTACAACAATCAGGACCACTCGATGCTGACCGCTATGACCGCCGTGGACAACATCATTGCCGGACGTACAGACAAAGCGAATCTTTGGGACGTAAACACCGAGCAGGATTACCACGAAAGTAAAGAGAAATAGTGTCGTAAAGGCCGGGAATCAACGAGTTTGAATGGCGCGTCCATCATCGGACTTTCTGGGCTATCTCGCGCAACCCTGCGCCATAAGACATCATGGTTCATCGCGAATGTTGGTTATGTACTGGAAGGAATGGCTCCAAATAGTTTCTAATCAATACAGTTCACAATGCTGGGTAGGTCAATGATATGGAATCTGAATTGCTCACCTTGTCTCTGAGCAGACCTAACCTCATGTTTCGAATGGCGGAGCGATTCCAGTTTGCAGCAGGAAGTCGCCACCGTTCAGATGCTATTCAAATTGCATAGGAGTTCCCTTTAAGATGGAGACCCAAAGTTCCAACCCCGCCCCCACACCAAGTGCCCAGAAGGCCAGTGAGTGGTCCTCAACAAAAGTTTATGCACTCGGTGCAATATGCCTGGTGCTGGGAATGGTGGTTGGCGCTTTGTTCCGCGGCCCGGCCCAGCCCGCCGCTGCCGTTGCGACCACCAGCACTGGAATGGGGCAGCCGATGTCCGCGCCCGCCTTGCCTTCGCAGATGCCGCCCCAAATGGGCGGCGGTGCCCC
>Ga0224527_1000559_pt1 | contig 23953 bp, 25 predicted proteins | sample CBST0metaG_FD_179882 | JGI IMG/M metagenome (GOLD analysis project Ga0224527, IMG submission 179882) | Peat soil microbial communities from Stordalen Mire, Sweden - C.B.S.T0 | ecosystem: Environmental > Terrestrial > Soil > Wetlands > Peat | place: Sweden: Norrbotten County, Stordalen Mire... | reverse complement strand
ACTCATCGCATGGTGGGAATGACAACCTGAGAGGACCGCTTGGCGGCGATCCTCTCCTGTACGCGCTCCAACCGAGCCGATGCTTGATGAAAATACTCCGCATCCAACTCTATGCCGATGTACCTGCGTCCTGTCAGCAACGCTGCCGCGCAGGAGCTGCCGCTGCCTGCAAATGGATCGAGTACCAACTCACCCGGTAACGTGAAGCTGCGAACCAGAGGAGCCAACGCCTCTACCGGCTTCTGTGTCGGATGCAGCTTGTTGCCGCTGTACGGCATATCCATCACGTCTGCCAGCGGCTGCTTCGGCAGTGGCGGTCTGCCCTTGGCCAGCAGATAGGCCTGCTCATGCCGATAGCTGAAGAACCGGCTCTTGGAGCTATAAGTCTTGCGGAACACTATGTGTCCGACCGGCTGAAACCCCGCCTCTTTCCAAGCCCCGAAGAAGGCATCGACCTTCGTCCAGCCGTAGAACATGACTGCTACGCGATTGTGCTTCAGCATCCTGTATGCTTCCCGCATCGCAGGTTTGAGCCAGTCGGCTTTCACGTCGTTCTGAATGGTGCGCCCATCGCGGTCCCGGTAGTTCACTAGATACGGCGGATCGGTGAGGATGAAATCGACGCTGTTTGCGGGCATCTGGCGCATGACCTGGATGCAATCGCCCTGCGTAATGGTGTTGATGAACTGATTCTGAACTGTAGATTGTGCCTGCATGGCCTTGATCTCCTTTGTGGTCCCGGAGTGATCTCTCAGGACACACACCCGGAGGGCGCGAGAGATGGCCGCTCCCAAGGTGGCGGGATGTTTTTTCGGGGGAGACCTTTAGGGGGAGCCGAAACCCGCAGGGCGTTTGCGGGGCCGCACGCTAGACTGGCTGGAAATAGACTGGCCCGGCAGACGAAGCAGAATCCCGCTCGCCGCAGGGCGCGGCCTGCCTCTCTCTCGCGGTGCCTGAGAGAGTACGCAGCACATAGGAGATCTGCCGCTTTGCAAGCAGGGGACTGTTTGGGTCAGATGCACAGATTCGCGAGGCGCTCATCCAAGGCTCAGAAGAGCAACACTGCATAGTGGTAGCATTACGAGTTGGGAAGTTCGGTGGCTGTTTATGCGGGCGCTTACTTGCCGGCAATAATCCGCTGTGCGCGCTCAAGAGAGGCGAGGGCGACAAAGCTGCTCAGACTGCGGCGTTCCTGTTTCGCCGCCTTCTCCAGCAGTCGACGTTCTTCCTGGGTGTAGTAGGAGAACACTTTCGCTCCAAGTGGGGTCTTGCCGGTGCGCCGGGAAGGAATGTGATCCCTTTTGGCCACCGGCTCTTATGGTACTACCGCACCGCACAATAGAGGTATTATGTGACACATTGTTTTGTACGGCTTGGCGGTTCGAGGGGTGGAGCGGCCTGTAGCGGCGTCTGATTCGCCACGGTCGGGAGCCGGGCGCCGCAACTTACCCCCCCAGGGAGTCTGTTATGGCAAAGAGCAAAGATCGGGATGTGTTGCCGTTGTCGAGTCAACCGCATAGAGCGCTTCTGCTCGAACTCAAGAGTGAGAGGACCGCGGACGGCGGAGGTGCGGCGGCGGCTTCGACAGAGATGTTCGCCGCCCTCAGTATGGAAGAAGTGATCGCCTATGTGCGCAATCGCCAGCCAGCTGTCGAGATTGTGGAGTTGCGGGTTCTCGGCAAGGTGCAGGTGCTGTCCAGTTCAGAGCATCTGGCATAACCAAGAAAGTTCCGCGTGCCTCGGAGTATTCGCACGTTATTGGGGCAAGACGTATCGACTCACTCGGATGTGATCGCCCGCGTAGGTGACGTCAAGTGCGGTGTTCACCATGTCGGGAGATTCGGTGATGACATCTAAAGCTGCTGAGAAAAGCTCGATTTGTTGAAGCCGAGGCGCGTTGGGGATGAGGAAGACTACACCTGGATGTACTTCGAGTCTCCGATAACGTCCCCGGAATTCGAAGGCGTTGTTTGTGACCAGAATCCAGTCTTCCTCGGCTACGATCTTGAGGATGTCCCAATCTTTCGATATGCGTAACCCATAGTGGTTGATGTGGGTGGCTTCAAATCCACGTGCATGGGCGATCTCCGGTAAGAGAACGGAGAGATTCTCATCCACGAGGAAGCGAGGCGCACTCACGCACTGCGCCTCCGCACAAGCTGGCTGGCCAAGGGTTTGGCATTCCGCCAGGCTGGTTTACGCGGGCGTCCCCGACGTGGGTGCGCCTGCACGTAGATGCGCGCGGCCTCGATCATTTCCTGCGTCAGGTTCGGGTAATCCTCGCGCAACTCCGCTTCGGGAATGGCCTGCTGCAACAGTCCGGCAATGTGATGAACCAGCAGGCGCGTTCCCTTGAACGTCGCGGCGCCACCTTGAACCTCCGGGTCTTCGACAATGAGCTTCATCGCTCTGCGGTAACGCTGCAATCGCTCTGTGATCGTTTTGGCCGTGGGTCTTGCATCCACAATGTAGCTGAAGAGCGTTGTGCCGTACTCTACTCGATTTGAGCTGCCCTCTTTGAGCTTCCCGAAGACGAAGCGGCGTACCTTGACGGGCACATCCTTCGGCAGCTCATAGTCCAAACGGATGCAGATTACGGCTTGGGTCGTAAGGTATGTCTGGCCGGAGCGTTGAATCAGGGATGCTTTCGGCAGACGTTCGGCGACCGTTTTATAAACCGCCTTCATGGGCACCTCGGCGACGGCTCCCGCTTCCGCAGGAGTGAACAGATCTGAAGTTGCATGGGCCATGGTGTCCCTCAGTGATAAATCGTCCCTCACTGAAAGATAGTTTATTACGACGTGCCCGCCTGTGCAATTCATGTCCCCAGCATGCGCCATTTCCGTCGATTGCTCGGTGTCCTTTTAGGACACCGAGTGGAAAGTTTTTCCACGTTTTGTGCCCTCTGTGCGCTCTACGCTTCTCGTCTGGCGCTTGTGGCGCTTCATGGTGGCCTATGGAACATTCCGTCCAACTTACGTCCGAACCCTTCGTCAATGCGGAACGCGCGGCACTGTTTCTCGATATGCCGCGCAAGACCCTGTTAGGGCTTGCCCGGCGGGGGAAGCTGCCCGCTCACGGAATCCCCGGAAAAGGGCGCAAGAAGAACTGGCGTTTCCGTATTTCCGAACTCGATCTCTGGATGCGTACAGAGGTAACATCAGGTAGCGACCAGGGCCTTTCATCAGAAAGGAAGTATCGATGAAAAGGCCTCGTTATCAATTTGGAACCCTGTACACCGAGCCGCGCAAGAGCGGCCCGGACGTATGGGTCTTCCGCTGGCGCGAAACGAATCTGGAAGGACGCCGCCAGTTGCGCAAACAAATCCTGGGCACGGTTCAAGAGATTCCGACTCAGGCCGACGCGCTCCGGGCGGCTGAGACGTATCGCCTCAGTGCCAACCGCAACACGGGCGACCACACTGGAACGCCCCCAACCCTTCGCAAGCTCATCGAGCACTACAAGTTGAAGGAAATGCCGATGGACAACCACGAAGGCAAGAGAAGGTCTACGAAGTTGAATTACCTCAGCAATCTCGATAACCACATCCTGCCGCGGTGGGGTGAGCATCACCCTGCTCGCGTCGCGTCTATTGAGATTGAGGAGTGGTTGAAGTCCCTGCGGCTCGCGCCGGCAAGCCGGGCGAAGGTGCGCAACGTCTTCAGCATGATCTTCCGTCATGGCATTCGCTGGGGTTGGCTCGATAAAAACCCGGTGGCGATGGTGCGGGTCAGTTCGAAGCGCTTGCGCAGGCCCGATGTGCTCACCGCCGAGGAGTTCCGGCTGTTATTGGCTGCGCTCCCCGAGCGGGAACGGCTCATGGGCATGATCTGCGCCACTACGGGGATGCGGATCGGAGAGGTGCTGGGGTTAATGTGGCAGGATATTCACTTCGCCACCTTCACGGCGGACGTTCTCCGTTCCTATTCCGATGGAGCCATCGGCCCGTGCAAGACGGAGATCTCCGAGCAGCCGGTGCCTCTCGATGACATCCTCATCGAGGGGTTACGGGCATGGCATCCGGTCTGCGGTTATCCGAAGCCGGACGATTGGGTCTTCGCCAGCGACTACAACTTCGGCAAAACCCCGCTATGGCCGGACAGCCTTCGTGTGAAGGTGCTTCAGCCCACAGCCCGGAGGGTCGGCATAGCCAAGAAGATTGGCTGGCATACCTTCCGGCGGACCTACAGTTCGTTGTTGGCTGCGACCGGTGACGATGTGAAAGTGGTGCAGGAACTGATGCGCCACGCCAAAATCAGCACAACGATGGAGGTCTACGCGCAGGCGGGCATGGAGAAGAAGCGTGCCGCGCAGCGCCGGGCGGTCGATGTGCTGCTGGATCGGAAACCGAAGAACGCTACCGATGAGCGGGCAAAACGGGAAAGTTCCCAGATCGTTCCCGCGAATCCGTTAGAGTTCCCGGAAGTTGCGGCCTAAGTTGTTGAAATGATTTGGTGGACCTGATCGGGATCGAACCGACGACCTCTTCCATGCCATTGACCCAACGTTAGGCTTTTCAACAACTTACAAGACCCCGGTGGCGTCCTAAGTCCTTGTAAGCACGTAGCACCCCGAGAACCAGCGTATCGCAAAACGTATCGCGTTTTTCGATGGGCAGTAGTGCCTATATCTTGGGGCGTTACTCTGGAAATGCTTTGCTGGGTTCGCCTGTATAGGACAGATAGTGAAAAAGGGGAGGGGTTTCCGACTTGCGATCAATCAAAGGGGGAATTGTGCCGAAGCAACATTCCGGCACGGAAATATTCGCTGGATATCAAGCGCTGTTGTCGAGCATTTCTGAATTGCTCCAGCGCGGGCGTCAGCATGCCGCAAAATCTGTAAACGCGGTATTGACCACGACCTACTGGTTGGTGGGCCGGCGGTTGGTGGAGTATGAGCAGGGCGGTAAGGAACGGGCAGAATATGGCTCAGAGTTGCTGAAGAGGCTGTCGGGCGACCTCCAATCGCAGCTTGGCCGCGGGTTCTCGGAAAGAAATCTGGAGCAGATGCGGCAGTTCTATTTCCAGTGGCAGAATTCGCAGACGCTGTCTGCGGATTCGGGGGCAAAAGCCTCCCACAAGATTTCGCAGACACCGTCTGCGAAATTGACTTCAGGGGAGATACCGTCCTTCTCGCTTTCATGGTCGCATTATGTAAGGCTCCTTTCCGTCGTGGACTTGGAGGCTAGACGACATTATGAAGTGGAGGCGCTTCGAGGGGGATGGTCTGTTCGTCAGCTTGATCGTCAGATTTCAACGCTCTCCTATCAACGCTCGCACCCCGCCAGCCTCAAACGCAGTACCGTTGAGAAGACTCCCGATTTCGAGATCAAAGATCCGTTCGTCCTCGAATTTCTGGGACTGAAAGACGAATACTCCGAGGCAGAACTGGAAGAAGCGCTTATAGGAGAGCTGGAACAGTTTTTGTTGGAGTTGGGCAATGATTTTGCATTCATTGCCCGCCAGAAACGGCTCAGAGTAGGGACGGAGTGGTATCGAGTCGATCTACTCTTCTTCCATCGAAGGCTACGAAGCCTCATCGTGGTTGAGTTGAAGCTCGGGAAATTCACTCACTCCGATGCGGGACAGATGAATCTCTACCTGAACTATGCGCGCGAACATTGGACAAATCCGGACGAGAATCCCCCCATCGGTCTGATCCTCTGCTCCGAACAGGACGTGGCTGTTGCCCACTACGCTCTCGGCAATCTCGGAAACCAAGTCCTGGCACGCGAATATCAACTAGCGCTACCTACCGAGGAACAGTTGGTCAGGAGATTGGAAGCCCGGCGTCGCCAACTTGATCGGTAAATGAAATATAAAATGACTGTTTTCGCTCGCCAAGTATCCACTAAGTACGGACCAACGGCAGGAAAATGTCGTCGACGAACTCCGCAATGACGGCGTTGGGAACCGGTTTTAAGGTCATCAGAATCTCGTGCCGCAACAAATCAGGAAGCAGCGACGCAATCCGAGGCGTCAGCTTGCTTCGATCGATCTCACCACGATCCATTCCTCGTGCAAGCACTACATCTAATTGGCTGTGACTGCCCTGGAGCACACTCTTCCTCAGATCGGCCATGCTGGTGTTCGTCTCCGAGAAATATTCACTCATTTGCAAAGAGAAGAAGACTGCGAACAGCGCACGATTCTTTGAGAACTGTTGCAGCAAAGCAATCAGATCGTCGCGCATATTTCCCGTGTTGGGGGCATTTACGGGGTGTTTATGCAGGATGTGCCGTATCGCTGCAATTGCGAGATCGGCGCGATTCGGCCAACGGCGATAGAGCACCGGGCGGCTTGTGTGAGCACGCGCCGCCACAGCCTCCATTGTGAAGCTCGCATAACCGCTCTCGCGCAACTCGCTCCATGCCGCATCCAGCACCGCATCTTCAAGCGCCTTGCCGCGCCGCCGTTCGACTGTATGGTCCTTCATCTCGCTTCACCATTAGATGCGTAATTGTATCCTATTGACACCGGTCGAGGACCCTGATTAGATACATATACGTACCTAATCTGCAATCGAGAGGGGTTTCTACCATGGAAGTCTATTACGGAAATAACATCCCAGAACATCTTCAACTTGAACCCATCAAGCCGACCGATGCGATGGGCTTCAGCTTATGGCCAGACAGCCCGAACTGGTCATTCCAATTTCTGCGGCAGATCGCCCACAGCTACAACCAAGGTACCGAGTTTCACGAATTGTATCTCGCCGTGCGACACCTGAAAGTCGGCGACTTCAACGGCTGGTTTGAGGTGCTTAACCGCCTTGCAAAGGAGATGGAAGATGCCGCTGATCGATCTCGGGCCGGCGGTCACAATGTCTCTGCGAGCGAACGCTATCTGCGAGCGAGCAGTTATTACGGGGCAGCGGGGTTTTTTCTGTCTGTTACCAACGACCTGGGTGCTCAGGCTTCCGTGGCCAGTCGGCGCTGCTTCGATAAATTTGTCGAGTTGCATAAGGGGCGGATTGTGCCGGTCGAGATCCCCTACGAAAACGGCAAGAGCATGCCGGGCTATTTCTTCAACCCTGCGGCAACAGGGCACGACACGCGTCGCCCAACCATTCTCATGATGAGCGGAGGAGACGGTGACGCCAAGGAGGTATATCTCAAGTTTGGGCACGCGTTCAGTGAGCGAGGCTACGAGTGCCTCTCGTTTAATGGCCCTGGACAGGGCGATTCGGTTCTTCGCGGTCTGTATGCCCGCCACGACTGGGAAGTCGTCGTCGGCAAGTGCATTGATTTTCTTGAACAGCAAGACGACGTCGACACTGAGAACATTGGCATCATCTCGGGGAGCATGGGCGGTTATTACGCGCCGCGAGCGGCTGCATTCGAGAAGCGACTGAAGGCTCTGTGCGTGTGGGGAGGTGTGTACCATTTTCCCGACAGCGTCCTCCTCGACGAAACGTCCGATCGGGCGTCACAGTTCAAAGCGATTTTCGGTGTTAAGACACTGGCCGAAGCCGCAGAGAAAGTGAAACTCTTCACATTGCAGGGTGTAGCGGACAAGATCCAATGCCCCACCCTTTATGTCGTTGGCGAGGCAGAATTGGCGTTCCTCCACGGTCCTAACGACTCATACATTCCAAACGATGACTATTCCGAACACGCCAAGCGAGCCTACACAGAAATCCCGCACGACAACAAGAAAATGATTATCTTCCGAATCGGGGAGCCGGGCGCGGCCCATTGCAGCTGTGACTCACCCGCCTTCGCCACCGAAGAGATCTGCGACTGGTTCGACGAAACCTTACGAAATCATTGAACGAAGAGGGTTTATAGCAGGTGGTCCCGTTCGCCTGTTCTCCTCGCAATGCCTGTTGCGCAGACAAGGCAGCAGCAGAATCGGCCCTGAAGACCGTCGAACAACAACGCGCGGAACTCAACCAGCAACGAAGCAAGCTATACAGGAGATAGAGCCAGATGCAACAGATTCCATCCGACGACCTCAAGGGCGTCTCTAAAACACTGCTCATCCCACTGCATTACCGCGTCGAGGAAAGCAAAAGCGAGTCCAGCAGCTTCAAGGATGAGATTGCCGAGAGATTCCACGATGCCATCGCTTACGACTGGGGTGAGTTCGACGCTGCCTCATCGCAGGGCCCGATGGCGGCCGGGATAACAGCCGTGTTTCACAAAAGGTTCGCCATCTTCGACGAACAGGTAAGAAACTTTCTTGAAAAGGCGCCGGACGGACTGGTGGTGAACCTGGGCGCTGGATTGGATACGCGCTTCCATCGCCTTGATAATGGCCGCGTCCAATGGATTGAACTCGACCTGCCCGGTGTAATTGCATTTCGGCAGAAGCTCCACGAGCCGGAAAGCAGGCGGCACAGGATGATCGCAGCGTCCGTTCTCAGCGAGGACTGGGTTGCGGAGATCAAACGGCACGCGAGAAGTCGAATCCTGTTTGTCGCGGAGGGACTGTTCCCGTACTTTACGGAGGAAGAGCACAGAAAGATATTCACATGCCTCGCCGAGAATTTTCCCGGACAGGAGATGCTCTTTCACACGCTGGCCCCGTCGCTTATTCAGGAACTCTCCCAATACCGGCTTTCGCTTGTATCCAAGCTGAGCATGAAGGTAGAGATGCAATGGGGACTGGACGACAGCAAGCAGGCATCGGCTCTGAATCCGAAGGTGGAATTTGTGGACGAGTTTTCGCTGCTGGAGGGATGCTATGACCAATTACCCGAACCGGTCCGGCAGAAACTGTCTCCCGCTATGGTCAAGCAGGTGATGAAGATCGTCCATGTGCGGTTCCGGGAATAAGCTCATTGATTCCGAGTAACCGACAATCCAGGGGCTTGCAATCCCAGATGCCTTATGCGCCAACTCAACTTGTCGATGGAAGGACTTATAGCCGTCGTGACTGTCGCCCAGGAAGGAAGCCTTGAGCGAGCTGGAAAAGTGTTGGGCTTGGGTAGGTCTGCTGTTGGTAAGCACGTTGGTATCGTAGAAGCAGAGGTCGGCGCACCACTTTTTGAGCGCCACGGCGGTAGATGGGTATTGAATGAAGAATGCAGGCTTTTCGCGCCGAAAGCGTCTCAATCCATTTTGTATGCCAGGATGGGTCTGGACCTTGTGCAGTCCCACGTAAAACTACAAACCAATCGTCTCTTTGTAGGCTATTCCACATTCCTGCATCCACGGCTCATCGACGTAATCAAGCATATCCGGTTTGAGCAGCGGAAAGATGTACGGATCGAATACGAGAGTTGGCTTACCGGAGGGATATTGAACGCAGTATTGCAGGGCGAACTCCATGTCGGATTCGGTTTCCTCCCGATCAGAGAGCCGGAGCTTCTGGTATATGAGGTATTTGATGAGCCATTGGCAGTTTGCCTTCCCAGCAGCCATCCGCTCTCGGTCAAACATACCATCCGCCCGGAAGCGCTGGAAGGACAGCCGATGATCGCCATGGGGCGTCGTCATCTTCCCTTGTCATGGGAGGAGACAGAAAACTATTTCCGATCACTGGGGCTTGAACTGAATATTGTGGAGGAATGCTTTTCCTCAATTGAAGCGCTGTACTCCGTCGCACAGGGAACCGGAATCTGCTTGTTGCCGGCCTCGCTGGCGCGTTCCGGCGATGGAGTTGTGGTACGGCCATTGTCGGACCGTCTGTTCACACATAAGTGCGGTGTCTTCGTGCGGCAGGACCATGACGATGCCACCGTGGAAGACTTTCTCAACGTGGTGCGTCAACGCGCAGATGCGCTCCGCAATCGCAAGAGATAACCTGGTTGTTCAGGTTTCGGGATGCTCTGAGTGCATATCGAGTACCTGCCGAATCCTGCGCTTCCCCTGTTCCCGTTGAATATAGATGATGAGATCGATGCCGCGCCGAACGTCCGCCTTGACGGCCTCCAGGTTCATGCCATTGCTCCCGCGCATCACCAAGGTAGCAAGTCGATGCACGGCCTCCTCGGCACTGCTGGCATGGATGGTGGCCAGCGTTCCGCGATGTCCCGTATTCATTGCGTCCAGGAGAGTCCGCGCTTCCGGCCCACGCACTTCGCCCACGATGATGCGGTCTGGCCGATGGCGAAGCACGGCTTTGAGCAAGTCATCAAACGTGATCTGGCTGCGGTGCGTATCCGTCTGGGACTCTGCGGAGACAAGGTGCGGCTTGCGGATATGCAACTCTGCCGTATCCTCAATAATGAGGATACGGTCGTCAGAAGGGATCGAATCCGCCAGCACATTTAAGAGCGTGGTCTTGCCGCTGCCTGTGCCGCCTGCAATCAGAATATTCCGCCCATCACGCACCGCCTGGCTGAGAGTGACAGCCTGCATATCAGTCAGCATTTCCCTCTGAACAAGATCGGCCAGAGCGAAGTTGCGCGAGGTGAAGCGCCGAATCGTTACTAAGGGCCTGGGATTGACCACAGGCGGAATCATGGCTGCCATGCGGCTGCCATCGGGCAGGCGCAGATTCAGGATGGGCGAGTCCGCATCGAGTTTCTTACCGAAGCGATTGGCGATTACTTCAAGGCCGGTCTGGAGCGCGCCGTCGTCGAAGCGGATGCCGGGCAATAATTGAATCTGCCCGTCCTCTTCGATCCATACAGACGAGTCGGGATTCACCATGATTTCGGAGACAGTCTCGGATTCGAGCAAATGCTTGATGGGTTTCAGAAATGGAATGATGACCTCAAAACTCACGCGAGTATCCTTTCTGGATCGAACTCGATCCGCTCCTGGTCGAACCATGTCATGGTGACGGGCAGGAAATCCAGCTTCAGGTAGCAATAAGTGGGAGGCAACGGACTGATGCCGTTGAAGGCGATAACGATGGCCTGCGCATTCTTCAGTTCAAAAAATACGTTCTCGTCGAACAGCGGCTCCTTATGTTTCTGGTACTGCTTGGACGCGGAGACAGACCCCTTGTTGGACGAAGTGCGGCCACTGAGCCATCCGACGTTGGCATTGCTGCTGGACTCGGAGACGGTGTAGCTGACCTTTGTCTTGTCCGCCTTGCCACACAACTCGACGCCATACCGCGCCGTGTCCGGGTCTGAGGTGGAAAGAAATTTCACCGCGCCTATAGCCATGCCGACGCCGAAGACGATCCCGGCGATGGTCTTTTTCGCCTGCCCCTCTCCGTAAGCGAACATCAGACCGCCAATCACGATGGCGACCAGGCTGAGGCCGGTGGCGATGGTGCCGGTAAACGCGGTCTTCAATACGTTCACCGCGTTGTCCCACGGGTCGCTGCCGGATTGCGCGTACACCGGCAGCGCCGCAAGGAACATCAAGGAGGGAATGGCCCATCTCCGGGAACGTGAATACAGCCACCGGAGGCCGGGCCGTTGGATGGGAAGAGTTGGCTTCATTGGGCAGACTCCTTTCATTTGCTTCCCGGCGAGTGGATACCCCCGGCGAGCAACGTCATGGAGCGAAGGTTAGGAGGAGAGCGGCGAAAAGAGAAATCATCATTTCGCTGAGATGAATAACGAATTTTTATAGGTTCGGATCTTGCTGGCAGGTCGCGCCGCGCAGGCGCAGAGCATGGCATTCCCAACGTGGCCAGCAAAGAATTCCGCGGGCATGGCGCGGGTCAAGGCGGTGATGACAACAACTCAGAAATGGGTTCGCCTTGATGCGCGGCAGGCACGCGGGTACACTCCGCTATAGAGTGGGAATGCCAGCATGAGAGGACCGCCTGGCGATCCTCTCATGGACTCTGATCATCCTGTCAGATGCTTCACGGAAGTACGCCTCGCTCAGCTCTATGCCGATATACTTGCGGCCTGTCAGTGCGGCGGCTGCGCAAGTGGAGCCGGAACCTGCAAAGGCGTCGAGAACGGTTTCTCCTGGAAGCGAGAAGCTGCGAATCAATGAAGCCAACACGGGCACCGGCTTCTGCGTGGGATGCAGCTTGTTGCCGCTGTAGGGCATATCCATGACGTCGGCCAGTGGCTGCTTCGGCAACGGCGGCCTGCCCTTTGCGAGTAAAAATGCTTGCTCGTGCTGATAGCGGAAGAAGCTGCTCTTCGAGGCGTAGCTCTTGCGGAAAACTATATGTCCCACGGGCTGAAAGCCTGCTTCCTTCCATGCATCGAAGAACAGATCGATTTTGGTCCAGCCATAAAATACGATTGCCACGCGGTCCTGTTTCAGCACGCGATAGGCTTCTTTCATTGCGGGCTTGAGCCAGTCTGCATTCACATCATTCTGAATGCTGCGTCCGCTACGGTCGCGATAGTTCACCAGATACGGTGGATCGGTCAGCACGAAATCGACGCTGTTGGCGGGCATCTGGCGCATGACCTCGATGCAGTCGCCGTGCGTGATCGTGTTGGTGAAGTTGCTCTGCTGCCGGGTTGTGCTTGTGGTTGTCATCGTTGAAATCTCCTTTTGGTCCCTCGTCTGAAGAAGTCGCTCGGGACACAGAAAGCGAAGGGTCTCGCCTCCCAAGGCAAGCGGGCGCTTTTTCGGGCGAAGGCTCAAAAATGTTGCGCTGTTCTCCGCGCAAGATTTTTGAGAGGGCACCGGAACCCGGAGGGATGGCGTCAGCCAGAAGCAGAGCACGCGCAGTCCGCCAGGGCGGCGGAAATTGACCCGAAGCCGTGTCCGAGCGATGCGCAGAACCGAGGGACCGGAGAGCACGAAGATGATGGCAAGCAGCAGCCCAGAAGATGCAACTGCTAGTAATCAGAACGCTTTACGCGGATATAACGCCGTTTCCGCCCAGAGATTGCCCTTTCCAAAAGGTAGAAAAAACCTGATACATCTGAGCGAAATGATGATTGGACGCCGGACGATGCTTTTTCAAGAATGCCCACATGCGCGATTCTTCCTACAAAGCATCGCCGGGACGGTGGCACGGAGGGCAGTGGATGGAGCCGGAGTCCGTTCCCGGCGACCCCGCGCTCGAAAAGCATTATTCGGTTAGGGAAGTTGCGGAGTTTTGGGGCCTCAGCGGGAATACCATTCGCAGGATATTTGAGAAGGAGCCGGGAGTGATCGAGTGGGGACTACCGGAGAGGCGGTTTACTCGCGGCTATAAAACCCTGCGGATACCGGAGAGCGTTATGTTGCGTGTTCACCAGCGTTTGCGGAAATCCGGGTAGCCAGATCGAGTGGTTCGCCGACTGTGTTTGCCGTATAATCGATTTTGGAGTTTCTCATGCGGAGCCGCACGATTACGATTCCAGTTGACCCTCAAACGGCGCGGGCCTACAGCGCCGCGGGTGACGAGGAAAAGCGGAAGATTCAAGTCCTCTTGAGTCTCTGGCTACGCGAGTTGGCTGCGAGCGAACCGCCATCCTTACAGCAGGTACTCGACGAAGTAGGACAGAAGGCGCAGACCAGGGGACTCACGCCCGAGATATTGGACTCCCTATTGACGGGTGCTTAATTGCGTTGCGTCTTCGATACAAATATTTTTATCAGTGCTCTACTGTCACCGGAATCGAAGCCGCGCCAATCGCTCGATTTGGTAAGGCAAACAGGAATCATTTTGATTTCCTTCGCAACCCTTGCTGAACTTTCAGAGGTTCTGAGCCGATCGAAGTTCCGCCGGTATATCGATGAGGAAGACATACGGCGCTTTCTTGCAGCCCTGGCCCGCGAGTCCCAATGGGTTGATGCGGATGTTCAGATAACAGCTTGCCGTGATCCCAAGGACGATAAATTTCTTTCGCTCGCCGTGAGCGGCCACGCGACGCACATCATCACAGGTGATTCCGACCTACTTACACTTCACCCTTTTCAGGGCATCCAGATCCTTCAGCCTCAGATCTTTCTTGAAAGAGAACGGCTGTAACGAAGCTGCTGGGCATGTACATCGTCTGCCAAGATTGTTACGCAACGCTTGAGGGAACGCGTTGCGTGTTTTCCGCAGAGGCGCCGGGCGCTTTTCCTCTGGCTGTTCCCACACGAGTTGCATTGCGCCAGTTGCGCCTCCCTCACCTTGACGAAGGGCACGTATAGCGCTTCTCTGGCGCCTTCACGCTGCTGTGCCCAGCGGCAGCGAAACTCGGCCGATTGGCACGCTCGGTATTGGTCAGCATATATCTCTTGTACACATTCAATGTAGGTGTGGTCTTTCTCTTTGATTGATTCAGATACAATTGTTGGCATCCTTTTAACTGCTTATGCGCGCACCCAGACTGGCCGCCAAGGGAGCGAGATCCGCTGGGAATTCATGCAAAGGAGGTCGCTACAAGTGTCCCGGGAAACCGATATACCGATGTGCTCGCACCGAGAGGAATTGTTCCTAGGTTTGAAGAATGCCAGTTCATTCCTAGCGCATTTGAGGGCTCCTGGAGGAGAGCAGTTTCTCAGGAACCACCTCCTGAAGGTCTCTGCAATTACCTCGCGCCTTGCAGCGAAGATAGGCATGCCTCTTGTTGGTGAACTGATTGGCCTTGCACACGATCTCGGCAAATACTCCACTGACTTTCAGGATTATCTCCACAAGGTTGCTGGTAATGCCGCCATGGAGATGGAACCAGACTTTTCACTGAAAGGCAGCGTCGATCACTCAACGGCTGGTGCTCAGATCATCGCGAGTCGCCTTATTAGGACCAAGGAGGAGACCGGCAGGTTTGCCTCTGAGGCTCTTGCTCTATGCGTAGCTTCGCACCACTCGGGGCTAATCGACTGCATTCTTCCCAATGGAAAAGACGGGCTGTTGCGAAGGCTCAACAAAGATGACGCCTTGAGCCACTGCTGCGAGGCATGGAGCAACGTCGAAGCCCTTATCCGCGACCCGCTCGAATCCCTTCTCAAAGATTCTAAGGTCACCGCGGAGATTGTCGCAGCAATGGATCGCATTTGCGCGAAAGACAGCGATGAGGTCATCCAGCCGTTCAAACAGGGATTGTTGCTGCGGGTGCTCTTCAGTTGCCTGATCGACGGCGACCGTACCGATACGGCGGACTTCGACAAGCCAAGGGGAGCAAGCTTTCGGCAACATGGTGAATATGTTTCGTGGCAGGAGTTGATCGATCGGCTTGAACATAAGTTGGCGACATTCCAGCACGAACATTGGGTGGATCAGTGTCGTAGCGATATATCTCATCATTGTCTCGCAGCAGCTGAACGGCCCAAAGGAATCTTCACCCTGACAGTCCCGACAGGTGGGGGTAAGACGCTGGCAAGCCTGCGCTTCGCGCTGCACCATGCACAGCGTTGGAGCATGGACCGTGTGATCTATGTCAGCCCGTACATTTCGATCGCAGATCAGAACGCACAAGTAGTGCGCGAGGTATTGGAACCGAAGGAGTGTGAATTCGCTTCGATCGTCCTCGAACACCACTCCAACCTGACGGAAGAGAAAGAGAGTTGGAGAGGGTCGGTGCTGGCCGAAAACTGGGACGCCCCGGTGGTCTTCACGACGGCCGTGCAAGTACTTGAATCGTTCTTTGGAGGCAGGACGAGTTCAGTGCGCAGGCTGCATGCGCTTACAAAGGCAGTGATCGTCTTCGATGAGGTGCAAACGCTGCCGGTACGCGTAATACACCTCTTCAACAATGCGGTGAACTTCCTTGTGGAGCAGTGTGGGGCCACGGTCGTGCTGTGTACAGCGACACAGCCTCTTCTGCATCGTGTAGATGCAACGAAGGGGGCGATGCGACTGTCACAGGATGCGGAACTGATGCTAGATGCGCCTCGGCTCTTTCGGGATCTCCGACGGTATGAGACCTTCGACAAGACAAACAAATGTGGTGGATGGAGCGCTGCGGAGGTGAGCGTGCTCGCCATGGACGAGATGCGCAAGCACGGCAGTTGCCTGGTGATTGTGAACACCAAGCGCGACGCTTTGGCAATCTACACAGAGTGGAAGGAGCGGCTCAAGGCACTCGATGAGTCTATGGAAGAGGGATGCCTCGTTCATCTGAGTACGCACATGTGTCCCGCGCACCGGCTGGAGGTTCTGAATGGAATGAAGGCCGCGCTCGCTCCCCAGGCGGGGAAACGAGTGCTTTGCGTGAGCACTCAGTTAATTGAAGCTGGCGTGGACATCGACTTTGCAACTGTGGTGCGCGATCTGGCCGGATTGGACTCGATCGCGCAGGCTGCGGGCCGCTGCAATCGCAATGGTGAGCGGTCCACGGGGCGGGTATACATCGTGAAGATGGCGCAAGCACTTCCAAAAGAGTTGGAGGAAATCGCGTGTGCGCAGAGGAATGCGCTCCGGGTTCTGAACGACTGGCGGGATGAAAATGGGGATCGTCCCTTCGAACTGTCGGACCCACGGGAGATGGAATGCTTCTTTAATCATCACTTCTTTGCGCGGGCCAAGCAGATGGATTATCCAGTAGCGGCTACACCTACTCAGCGGGCCGACACCTTATTGCAGATGCTCGGTGAGAATGCGATGGCGGTTGAGGATGCGAGAATCGCAGGCGTCACGCGGGGTGGGCTGATGCAGTCGTTTGCCAGCGCAGCAAAGGCATTTCGAGCAATAGACAGCCAGACACAGGGAGTCATTGTTCCATTTCGAAAGGATGGAACAGACCTGATCGCGGAATTGAGCGCCACACAGGATCTTGGATCGGAATTCCACCTCCTGAGAAAGGCGCAACACTTCACGGTCAACGTATTTCCCCATGAAATGGAGTCACTGAAGCGAAAGGAGGCAGTGTATGAAGCACAACCGGGTACGGGTGTATTATGTCTGCACAAAAGCTTCTATTCGGATGAGTTTGGCCTGACACTCGATGGCAGTGAAAGGATGGAAAGTCTCATTGCATAGTACGCCGAAGAATACGCTTGAGTTTCGCGTCTGGGGACGGTATGCCATGTTTACCGACCCCCTGACCCGCGTGGGCGGAGAGAAGTGCTCCTATCATCTGCCGACCTATGAGGCACTGAAAGGGATCGCCAAATCAATCTATTGGAAACCCACCTTCATCTGGTATATCGACTGCGTCCGGGTAATGAAGCGTATTCTCACTCAGACCAAGGGTGTCAAGCCGCTCGAATATGGAGGCGGCAACACCCTGGCGATCTACACGTACCTGACAGGCGATCCTGATCCTGCAACAGGAGAACCACGCGTAGAGTATCAAGTCCGCGCCCATTTCGAGTGGAACTTGCACCGACCCGAACTTGAACGAGATCGCAATGACGGAAAGCACTTCGAGATCGCGAAGCGCAGCCTGGAACGCGGCGGCCGGCAGGACATTTTTCTCGGAACTCGCGAGTGTCAGGGCTATGTCGAGCCATCCGTCTTCGGCTCCGGCAAAGGTGACCACGACAATCCCGGAGAATTGCAATACGGACTGATGTTCCACAGTTTCGACTACCCGGATGAAACGGGCGAAAATCGGCTGGCCAGCAACTTCTGGAGACCCAAGCTGGCGGCTGGCGTGCTTACTTTTCCCCGTCCTGACGAAATTCCGGTGGAACAGAAGAAGAATATTCGAGCGATGACCGTCAAGCGCTTTGGCCTGGACCAAAATCTTCAATATGTAGAGACCGAGGCACAGCAGGTTACGGGGAGCATAGGCGGCCTGGCGTGAGTTGGATTCAGAAGCTGTACGAGACCTATGATCGCTGCGCTGGCCAGTCGCAGTTCGAGACCGCGCCGCTGATGCCGGTTGATCATGCAGAGCAGCAGGTTCACATAGAGATCACGCTGAGTGGTTCCGGCAAGTTTCGTAGCGCCGCAGTTATCTCCAAGGAGACGACATTTATTCCTGCTACGGAGGAATCGGCCGGCCGCACCTCTGCGCCTGTGCCGCACGGGTTGGCGGATAAGCTCGAATATATTGCCCCGAATGAAAACGGTTCGACCCTTCAGGACGAAGAGGCTGGCGTAAATGCCGACGTATCGACGAATACTGTGCGGAAACCGAAGACGAAAATGGAGAAGGAGCCGCCGCACACGCTCTATCTCAATCAGCTTCGCCGCTGGGTGGCTTCAGAGCCAGATCCGCATGTAGCGTCTGTATTGCGTTATGTGGAGGGCGGAACCATCCTGAAGGACTTGCTGGAACAAAAAATTCTCCATGCCGATGTCTCGGGCAGTCTGCTGACACGGTGGAGTGGAGCGGGAAATCCACCGCCAATTTTTAAGGTTCTAACCGCACAGGCAGGACAACGCAATCAGCTCGCCGCTGTTGTTCGTTGGTGCGTAGAATTGCCCGAACCGCAGGGAGATGCGCGCCTTTGGCTCAACACGGGTGTGCAACGATCCTGGCAGCAGTTTATCGCGAAGCAAGCCAAGAAGTCTCAATTGTGCATGGTGACAGGAGAACAGCTCGCTCCGGCCGCCAACCACCCCAAACGGCTCAGGCACGGAGCGGATGGCGCAAAGCTGATTTCTTCCAACGACGGCACCGGCTTTACCTTCCGGGGCCGTTTCGTATTTCCCGAACAAGCCTACGGAATCGGAAGTTCGACTACCCAGAAGGCGCATAATGCACTACGTTGGCTCATTGCGCGGCAGGGATACAGGAATGGCGATCAGGCTATTGTGGCTTGGGCTGTGAGTGGCAATCAGGTTCCGAAGGTGATCGCGAATTCGTATGAAATCCAAAAAGAAGCCTCTACATACACTCCGCCAGAATCTTTGGACAATCCTCAGCTAGTTGCAGCGCCGGGGCGGTATAAGGGCGATGCCGGAGAGCTATTCGCAAAACAATTGAATAACCTGATTCGGGGATATCAGGCAACGCTCGCAGAGCGCGAGGATGTTGTGGTCATGGCTCTCGACTCGGCTACACCGGGGCGAATGGCAATTACTTACTACCGCGAGTTGCAGGCTTCGGAGTTTCTGGAGCGCATCAAGTGCTGGCACGAGCACACCGCATGGCCGCAGAACCTGGGGAAAGATCGCAGGTTTATTGGAGCGCCCGCTCCCGTCGATATTGCCGGGGCCGCCTACGGTAGACGCGTGGACGAGAAGCTGAAGAAGGCCACGGTCGAGCGGTTGCTGCCTTGTATTGTGGATGGCCGCTCGATTCCGCGTGACTTGGTCGTTGCCTGCGCCGGGCAGGCCGCAAACCCTGCTGGCAAAAGCCATTGGGAGTGGGAACGCTGCCTTGGCATTGCCTGTTCCTTGGTGCGTAGCAGCAGAAGAGAGGAGCACTATTCCATGTCGCTTGAAGAAAGCCGCAACTCGCGGGGCTATCTGTTCGGTCGGTTGCTTGCAATCGCGGAGAGGATCGAGAGTTACGCTCTTTATCTTGGCAAGGAAGGCCGTGACACGACGGCGGAACGGCTGATGCAGCGTTTCTCCGACCATCCGGCTTCTACCTGGCGCACTATTGAGATTGCGCTCCGGCCCTACATGCAACGTCTGCAGAGCAGCCGCCCCGCTGCCCTCTACATCTGGAAACGCTTGCTGGACGATGTAATCAGCCACTTCCAGGGTGACGATTTCACCAAGGCGGGAAGCCTCGATGCCGAGTTTCTACTCGGCTATCACTGCCAGCGGGCCGCCCTTCGCAAGGATGAACCCACGGACGAACCAATCCAAGCGGAGATTTCCGCATAATCATGACTCGCATTGAACGCAAAAGGAGGAATCAGTGAGCTCGCTCCAACACAAGATCGATTTTGCGGTGGTGCTTCGAGTGAAGCATGCCAACCCGAACGGCGATCCATTGAATGGGAACCGGCCGCGGACGGATTACAACGGCAACGGGGAGATTTCAGATGTCTGCCTTAAGCGTAAGCTGCGCGACCGCCTGCTGGAGTCAGGGCAGAATATATTCGTGCAGTCGGACGACCGCAACATTGACGGCATGAAGAGCCTTCGCGAACGCGCCGAGTCTACCAAGTACGGCTTGGGAAAACAAGCGTTTGCATTCGCAGTAAGAAAGAAGAATAGATCCCAAAAGGCTGACGCGGGTAAGGATGCGACTGGAGAGGCCGCGGACGAACAGGACCAACTGAAGAAGACTGTGGTGGCAGCCTGTGTCAAGTGGTTCGATGTGCGGGCTTTCGGCAATCTATTTGCCTGGAAAGCAGGCGAGAGCAATAAGAAAGATGATAGCGGGGACTCGGATACAGAAGATAGCACTGCCACTTCCGGAGTCTCCATTCCCATCCGAGGACCGGTGACGGTGCAGTCTGCTTTCAGTCTGAAGACTGTTGATGTGACGAGCACGCAGATCACCAAGAGCGTCAGCGGCGAAGGAGATGGTAGCAAGCGCGGCTCCGATACGATGGGCATGAAGCACCGCGTTGACGACGCGGTTTATGTTTTTTATGGCAGCATGAATCCGCAGTTGGCTGAGCGCACCGGGTTCAGCGATGCGGATGCTGAGGCAATCAAGACTGTGCTGCCCAAGCTTTTTGAGAACGATGCTTCCTCTGCCCGTCCCGAAGGCAGCATGGAGGTGCTCAAGGTGCTGTGGTGGCAGCATAACTCGAAGGCTGGTCAGTTCTCCTCCGCCAAGGTGCATGCCTCGCTTCAAATGAATACAGATGGCAACGGCGGCTATACGCTTGGGAAGCTCGAGGGGTTGGTAGCCGAGGAAATTGCTGGATTCTGAACCAGAATCCAGATCGGAGTCCTGCATGACCGATTCCGTCTCGCATCTCTATGCGGAGGACGATGCGCTGCCCCTCTCCGGACTCCAGCATCTGGTGTTCTGTGAGCGGCAATGGGCTTTGATTCATCTTGAACAGCAATGGGAGGAAAATCGTCTAACCGCCGAAGGCAATCTCCTCCATGAAATCGCTCATCAAGAGGGCAAAGAGTCTCGTCCCGGCGTGAAGATCTGCAGAGGCCTCCGGTTGCGCAGTCTTCGCATGGGATTGTCTGGACAGGCGGACATCGTGGAGTTTCATCATAGCCAGCCCTTCCCGGTCGAATACAAGCGCGGCAAGCCAAAAGCCGACCTGAGCGACCGCATTCAGCTCTGCGCACAGGCGATGTGTCTTGAGGAGATGCTCGGTCTTTCGATTGCGAGCGGCGCTCTCTTTTACGGAACCACTCGCCGCCGTCTCGATGTGGATTTCGACGAGACTTTGCGGCATGAAGTTGAACGCTTGGCGGAACGAATGCACGATCTTTACCGGAACCGGTATACGCCCGTCGTTGAGTACGCTCCCAAGTGCGAAAACTGTTCTCTCATTGAGGTCTGTCTCCCAAAACAGAGAAAAGATGTCAGCCGCTATCTGCTATCCAGGATTCGCGACGCCATCGAAGGGCAACAAGAATGAAGAGATTGCTGAATACGCTCTATGTGAGCACGCAAGGAGCCTATCTGTCACGTGAGAGCGAGACGATCCATGTTCGTGTCGAGCAGGAGACACGCATGCGTGTACCCATCCAGCAGATATCTTCTGTTGTATGTCTGGGCAATGTTGCCTTCAGTTCTGGATTCCTCGAACTCTGCGCCAAGAATGGCGTGAGCGTGAGTTGCCTCACGGAGCATGGCAAGTTCCAGGCTCGAATGGAAGGGCCGGTCCGCGGGAATGTTCTTTTGCGGAGACAGCAATACCGGGCAGCTGATGATCCGAACGCATCGGCTGGCATTGTGGCGGCAATCGTCGGTGCAAAGGTGGCAAATGCGCGCAATGTGCTGTTGCGCGCTGCACGTGAACACCCTACGTTCGAAGAGAAGAAAAAACTGGCAGAAGCTGCGATCCATCTTGCTTCGACACTAAGGGCGCTCACCCTCGATCCGAAGCCTGACGTCGATACCTTGCGCGGCCTTGAAGGCGATGCGGCTCACGCTTATTTTGCAGTTTTCAACTCGCTTATTCTCGCCCAGAAGGAAGATTTTGTCTTTACCCAACGCTCGCGCAGACCGCCTCTTGACAATCTCAATGCGCTACTTTCGTTCTTATATACGCTTTTGACCCATGAAGCAGTTGGAGCCCTGGAATCGGTTGGGCTTGATCCGGCTGTCGGGTTCCTACACACCGACCGGCCCGGACGCCCCGGTCTTGCACTCGACTTGGTGGAGGAATTTCGAGCGCCGGTAGCAGACCGGCTGGCGCTCTCGCTCATCAATCGCCGCCAGATTCAAGCTAAGCACTTCGAACATACGGCCAGTGGAGCGGTTACTTTAACAGAAACAGGGCGGCGCGAAGTGATCCAGGCCTGGCAGGAACGCAAGCGGGAGGAACTGCAACACCCGTACCTGTCTGAACAGTGTCCATGGGGCTTGCTTCCCTACACCCAGGCACTCTTGCTGGCTCGCCATCTTCGCGGGGACTTGAATGCGTATCCAGCATTCTTTTGGAAGTGATTTATGCTCGTTCTCATTACCTATGATGTCGCGACTTCGGACGAAGGAGGAAAACGACGATTGCGCGCGCCCCACAGGGGCGCGTGGATTGAAACAACCCGATGCCGACCGCCAGCGCATGCGGCTGCCGTCGCGCCCCACAGGGGCGCGTGGATTGAAACGCTGATTTTCGATATCTGCGCTTGTACGTTTGCGATGGTCGCGCCCCACAGGGGCGCGTGGATTGAAACGTGGATGGCGATTGCCACCTGACCGCCTGCGTTCGTCGCGCCCCACAGGGGCGCGTGGATTGAAACGCGACTCGCTAAAGCGGTAGCACTGGCGGCCGGAGCGTCGCGCCCCACAGGGGCGCGTGGATTGAAACCCGTGTATGCGTCCTGACCGTTCGCCCCCCCCCCGGTCGCGCCCCACAGGGGCGCGTGGATTGAAACATTGACGCAGTTGACGGCAAGCGTCTGACTTATGCGTCGCGCCCCACAGGGGCGCGTGGATTGAAACGCGGTCACAGATCGGCCTCCGATATTGTGGCGATGGTCGCGCCCCACAGGGGCGCGTGGATTGAAACATAAAAAACAAAACCAACTGGTCCGTGGCCTGGCGTCGCGCCCCACAGGGGCGCGTGGATTGAAACACGCGAACACGGTCCGCAACGGTGAGATTGATCCTCGTCGCGCCCCACAGGGGCGCGTGGATTGAAACTTAGGGGGTATGGGTTGTTGGTTAGGCGCCCAGAGTCGCGCCCCACAGGGGCGCGTGGATTGAAACAATCTGAATTTTACGATCAGCGCGAATCGTATGATGTCGCGCCCCACAGGGGCGCGTGGATTGAAACGTTGTCGCACGTGCTGGAGACGCGTCCTATCCCGCGTCGCGCCCCACAGGGGCGCGTGGATTGAAACTGGTATTCGTAATCTGCGATCTCATCGTCCGAATGTCGCGCCCCACAGGGGCGCGTGGATTGAAACCATCAGCGCGGCGCGCCCTTCCGCTTCGGTCATGTCGCGCCCCACAGGGGCGCGTGGATTGAAACACTGCATGGCCGCGAGCAAAGAGACCCTCTTCCGCGTCGCGCCCCACAGGGGCGCGTGGATTGAAACAAGACAAACGGCGGACAACGGAACAATCCACTCTGTCGCGCCCCACAGGGGCGCGTGGATTGAAACCCGTCCGGAGATATGATCGCGCAGAGCGTGCCAAGTCGCGCCCCACAGGGGCGCGTGGATTGAAACCCAAGCCGGCGTGTGTTTCGGTCGAATCCATCACCGTCGCGCCCCACAGGGGCGCGTGGATTGAAACGCCGCTGGAGTCGCGGCAGCGTGCACATCGATCTCGTCGCGCCCCACAGGGGCGCGTGGATTGAAACGCTCGACCACCTGGCAGGTCTGAAAGCTATAACGTCGCGCCCCACAGGGGCGCGTGGATTGAAACGTTAGCGGTTGGGCTATCCCTCGATATCGCTGGGGTCGCGCCCCACAGGGGCGCGTGGATTGAAACTCTGTCATCGTGCTCATGTAGATCTCTCCAGCTGTCGCGCCCCACAGGGGCGCGTGGATTGAAACACGCACGGATTCCAATCTCAACTTTCCCATTGACGTCGCGCCCCACAGGGGCGCGTGGATTGAAACTTGCGCGCTTCAACCGCATCGTTGATGCTCAGCCCGTCGCGCCCCACAGGGGCGCGTGGATTGAAACTATCACTTGCATTACAGTATTCCATCAAACCGTGTCGCGCCCCACAGGGGCGCGTGGATTGAAACATCGCCCAACGCCCTCATGC
>Ga0224527_1000555_pt1 | contig 24014 bp, 20 predicted proteins | sample CBST0metaG_FD_179882 | JGI IMG/M metagenome (GOLD analysis project Ga0224527, IMG submission 179882) | Peat soil microbial communities from Stordalen Mire, Sweden - C.B.S.T0 | ecosystem: Environmental > Terrestrial > Soil > Wetlands > Peat | place: Sweden: Norrbotten County, Stordalen Mire... | reverse complement strand
AGCACATCCCGAGGACTATTGGCGTGGGCTGTGGTCAGTGATCCATCATGCCCCGATAACGCTACTAGCACTAAGGTAGCGCCTTTTTGATTTTGTAAAATACAATCATTCAGCCAAATTGAACCTCAAGGCCACGGTGATGGTATTACGTTTTACTTACTGAATGAGAAGTAGCGGAATTCGCACCGATATTTTAGTCCCACTACCACGCTGAGAATCTATGGTTAATTGCCCCTTCAGGAGGCTGACTCTTTCTCTCATGCCCATAAGTCCAAAACAATCCTTATGATGCTCAGTGTCCTTAACTACAAAGCCATCCCCGTTGTCTTCAATACTAACGGTAACAGCCTCATCTTGCACATCAATTGCAATTTTGACTACTGTTGCATGGGAATGTTTTTCAATATTACTAAGGGACTCTTGAATAATCCGAAACAATCCCACCTCAAGCTGAGAATCTAATGGTTCATCATATTTTCCCGTCACGGTAATGCTGCTTCTTATCCCTGTACGCTCCCTTAGCATCTCAACAATTTTTCTTACAGTGGGAATCAAGCCAAGGTCATCTAAAGCCATAGGACGCAAATTAAAAACAATTTTTCTGGTTTCATCCAAACAACCTAACACCTGCTTGCGTAATTCTTGTAACTCACTCTTGGCACGATTGGCGTCAACATCAATTAATTTTTCACAGAATTCCGCCAAGAAAACAACATTGGCCATGGCCTGAGCAGGACCGTCATGCATTTCCCGGGAAACCCGTCGTCGTTCTTCTTCTTGTGCCTTAATCACTTTACCGCCGAAATTCTGATTTTGCTCTATGACTTGGACTTTTTCTATGATGCTTTGCATGGAATTAATATCCTCATCCATACGATCAAACTGTATAGCTAACTCGGCCATTTTGTTTCTACTTTCCCGTTCTTTGGTCAGGCGCAACGCTAACTCCTGGCAATACTGCCGTAAGACAAGTTGCTCCCGTTGATGTTCAGCTAACAAACCACTATTAACCTCCAACATTGTCTGGCAAACTTCCTGACTACTGTTGGGTAAACACGTAGTGATCTGTTTTTTTAGCTCTCGCAAATTAGTAGCAACCAACTGTTGTTTCTTAACTAAGGCATCATTACGCACTGCACCATCAGAAATTTCTTGTTGTAGTTTTTTTAACAGCTCTTCAGTATGTACTGCTTCACTTTCCACTAGTTCATATATCTCATCAAATTTTTTCTTATTAGAGGTCATTTTAGGGTGATCTTGGTGTAAAAATCCGGAAATTTCACATAATAATTGTTTGTTTTCCATATCAAGTCTCCATCCTAAAATATTGCAAAGAATTTATTAAACTACCGACTTTACTTCTGGGCCTCGTATTCGTATCATCCTTGTCATTGCCCATAACATAATCTGCTACCTTGCTTACCCCTTTTGCGATCAAGGTTCCAGGCTGATTAACCACAAAGGGGATACCATGATTTGCCGATGCTACCGCTGTTTTTCCAGCACTCGATAAGTATGCTAATGTATTTCTTTTCAATAACTCTTCAGAATTTTTAATGCTAACACCACCAAAATCATTGGCGCGGTTCAATATAATTTTAATTTCTTCTTGGGGATAGTCGAGGGAATCTAGTGTTTCTAAACAGACTACGGTATTTTTTAATGCTGGAAAATCTTGCGATATAATCATCATAATCAAATCCGATTGATCGAAAACATTAAACACCGCATCATTAAATACGCCAGCCGTATCGATAATAATATAATCATAGTGATGGCGCATTTCATTAATAATTCTTCTGACATCTTCTGCCGATATATCATCCGCCTGCTCTGGGCGTAATGGTGTGGCAAGAACATGCATATTATCTCGATAGAGCGTCATATTTTTTTCTAAATCTTTCCCATCCAAAACATCTACTTCGGTTATTACATTAGCAATCGTCCTGCTGAGAACAAGGTTAAGAAAGACAGCAACATCACCAAACTGCAAGTCCAGATCAACAATACAAATCTTACTCTTTTTATTAAAACTCAAAGCCGTGGCAAGATTGGTGGCAATTGTAGTCTTACCAACACCACCTTTGGTACTAAATACCGTTACCACTTTACCCAATGCGGACTTGGAAGGTAAGGGAATAAAAACATCTTTTTTTTCTTGCTGGCGTGCATAAATATTGCGGATACATCTTAATAATTTCTCACCTTGGCAGGGTTTTATCAGATAATCTTTGGCCCCGGCTAGCATTGCCCGCCGAAAATATTCCTGTTCTCCTTGTACACTAATCATCACCACCAAGCTGCGTGGTACTTGGTTGACAATGATTTCGGTTGTCTTAATACCATCCATGCCTGGCAAATTAATATCCATGAGGATAACATCCGGCAACACAAGCTTGGCTTTTCTGATTGCATCTTCTCCAGTCTCCGCTTCTGCTACAGTTTCAAAATCGCCTTCCAGTTCTAATAACTTTCGCAAATTTTCGCGCATTTCCAAATTATCATCAACAATCATCATTCTAATTCGCTCTACCATTGACTCTCCTCCTAACTTAGTACTACCGTTTTGTTAGCGGCTTGCGTTAGCGTAACTTTTTTATCCAGTTCATTTAGGCCACTATTCATTTCGGGCGTAGGTTCACTATTTGGGGGTGCATAACTTTCAGGATTTACAATGGCTGGCGTCAATAAAATAATCAGCTCTGTTTCATTTTTATTAAAGGTTTTACTATGGAATAAAGATCCAATCGCGGGCAAATCACCAAGCAAAGGTATTCTACTAATGTCACTGCTTTGTGTGCTAGAGATTAAGCCACCAATTGCCATAGTTTGTCCTGATGTAAGGGCTACCACTGTTTCCGCCTTACTTTTCTTTAGTGCGGGAATGCTAAAACCACCATTCGTCATTTTATAGGCAGAACTCCAGTCTAAGGAACTGACTTCGGCAATGACCTTACTGTTAATAAGTCCCTCAGAATTGACTACTGGCTCAACATCCAATTTAATCCCATACTCTTTATACTCATAAGTAACTTTATTATTATCACAATCAACAGGGAGGGGGATTTCTTCGCCAACTAGCATACTGGCCTTTTCCCCACTAATCGTAACCATATTGGGCTTGGACAAAATTCTGCCCGCCCCATTTTGTAACAAAGCATCTAATTCTCCATTAATATTTGAGAAAGTGCCCAACTTTCCAAATGAATTAGGGTTTAATGAATTAGTACTACTTTGACCAAAGGCAAAACTCCCAGCTGTTGGCATTCCCCATAATAATCCTAGTTTTTCAATTTTGCTTTTGTCTATCTCAATAATCTTAGCCTCAATTTTGACTTGAATAGGTTGTACGATCTCTAGCAAATTAACGACTTTTTCGCCATAAGCAGATGCCATCATTTCCGCACGTTTTTTCTGATAGGCATCTAGTACTTTCCCTTCAATTATAATATTTTTACCAGCTCTGATTGCTTTTATATTGCCTAATCCTAGGGTGATCTTAATTTCATTAGCAAAGGCTGGTAGATGAAATATAGTAATCAGTACTATAACTAACAGCGAGATTTTTATCCATTGACAATTCATCCATTCACCCTCTTCTGTTTTATCCCACTGCCTTTACGGGGAAACTACTCCAACTTTCTGGTTCCTGTACCCGCTGATTTTCGATGGGTGCTTGCGTGGATGCTGTTGCTTGCACTGGGGTTGTAATGGAAACGGTGGTAGTGGAAACGGGTGCAGAATACACCGGCACTGCGCCTGTTAGACTTCCCATTATCTTGGCCTCGACTAATGTAAAACCACTACTAAAGGCAGAATATGGCCGGAGGGCAAACACGACTTTTCCTTTGGCTTGGGCACGGGCCAATTTTGTAGCATCATCTGGCGTCACTGCTACCGTCAGGGTGGTTGTCTTTTCCTCTTTATTCTTCCCATTATCCTGAGATGCATAATTCATATTTTTGTCGGTAGCCAGTACCAAAACATTTTGAAAAATCATATTAGAAATGGTATCTTCCTTATCAGCAGCCACGGTAATAATGATATCAACATAATCCCCTGGCTTAATTAACCCAGCCACCCCTGTAACGTCAGTAACAGCAGCCGCTTATCGCTGGGTATAATACCTGCAAAACCCGCATCCTTATCTTTGCCTTTTACCAAGCGGCCTGTTATCTGTTCTCCTACCATAATATATTCTTTGATACCGATACCTAGTACATTATTAATATCAGATATAGCCCCCGGTTGCAGATATTGACTAGGAATTGTGATTTTATCAACCATCTCTGCAGTGATCGGGGTATTAGGTGGTAGTTCTTTTTTTGCGATAACAACTGTAGCATCATTCTTTGACGTTGCCTATATACTACTATCCAAAAAGCTATATACCGCTACAGCAGCGAATAAGCTCATAATAATTGCTATTATTAACAAGCCTTTATTGGATATATTATCCATATATTTCCCCTTACTGTTGCAAACATATTCATAATCATTAATTTCTATATTATGTAATTTTTCCATTATTTACTATATCGAAATTATAAATCCACTTTTATTCCATGTCAATACATTTATTGCATTTATTTCTTTGTTAAATTTTATCAATTCCAGTTGTAATTTATACAATATTTTTTCAATTTGTCAGCTATTCTAATCCTATCCCTTGTTAAAAATACAAAAAAAGACTCCTGATCCATTTCTGCTATGATGCTGTGCCTTCCAGCAACAGTATCCAGAAATCAACCATGAGTCTTAATCCGCATTCACCATGAATGCTCCTATGTTATTTGATCTCTTTACTTTGTTTTAATGCTCCGGGACCATCTTGCGCCACCGCCACTTCTGCTTCACCAAAAGTTTTCATATCATTTAGCACATGTAAAGAAGCATTAATTAATGAAATCCCCAGTGCTGCACCCGTGCCATCTCCCGCCTGCATGGCAAGTTGCAAGTAACCAGGTACCTGGATCAAATCCAGAGCAGTTTGCTGTGCGGGCTCTACCCCTAAGTGGGAACCTAGCAAGTAGTCTTTCACCTGATGAGCTATTTTTACGGCAATTAGAGCTGCCGCAGTGGTTACCAGACCATCTAGCACCACTGCCGCACCGCCGGCGGCGGCACCTAGTATTACTCCTACTAAACCCGCAATCTCAAAGCCCCCCAGCGTACTTAACACCTCAAGGGCATCTCTTGCATCTGGCTGATTGACTACTAATGCCCTTTTAAGGACATCAATCCTTTTAGCGAGAAGTTCCTCGGATATTCCAGTACCAAGCCCTAGTAATTCCTCTGGTTTACATGAACTATAACACGCAATCATCCCTGCACTAGGGATGGTGCTCCCAATCCCCATGGCACCAATTCCTAAAATGGAAGACCCTTTGACTATTTCATCTTGGGCTACTTTAATGCCGACGTCAATGGCTCTAACAGCCTCTGCTCTCGTCATTGCTGCCCCTTGGGCGATATTTTTTGTGCCATACCCAATTTTTTCACAAAATAACTGAGGCAATGCAGGTAAATCCCTAGCTACGCCCATATCGACTACGATCAACTCCGCCGCAACATGTTGGGAAAACACCGTAACTCCCGCCACGCCCTGACAAGCATTCACCACCAGCTCAGCAGTTAGTGATTGGGGATAAAGACTGATTCCCTCCATAGCCACACCATGATCCCCCACCATCACAATCATACTTTTTTGCAAAAATTTCGGCTTGGGGTTACCCGTAATTCCTGCCATTTGCCTGGCGATATGTTCAAAGGAATGTAAACTCCCTAATGGTTTTGTCAAATTATCTAGCCGTAACTGACATTTCTCCATAGCCTCTACATGTAAAGGTTTTATTAATGAGATTATATTTTCAAACATTAGACATCCCTCCTGTCTTGTCTTTAGATTGCTCAATACATTGATTAACATGATCCATATTGTGCAGCATCTTTATAGATACAGTTAGCATATCCATCACCATTGAGGCACCAATGGCTTCTCCTAAACGCACCCCCATATCCAGGCAAGCTTCCAATTTTAAAAATCGTAACGCAATAATATGGGCCGGCTCACCTGATAAATGAGAAGCAAAAATATATTCTTTGCTTAGGGGGTGGATAGCATTGGCTATTAAGGCTGCCGCCGTAGTATTAAGGCCATCAATCACCACGGCACAACCGTTGGCTGCTGAACCAAGAATCACACCAGCTAAAGCGCCAATTTCAAAACCACCAACTTTCGCTAATACGTCAATACCATCTGTAGACTGTGGCTGATTTACAGTCACTCCCTGACGAACTACATTAATTTTCACTGCCATGCGTCCATCGGATATCCCCGTCCCTCTGCCTGTAACAATTTCTGGGGTAAGCCCCGTAAAGGTCGCGACCACCGCCGCACTGGAAGTGGTGTTACCAATGCCCATTTCACCAAGGCTAAAACAGGTATATCCCTGCTTTACTTGATGATTTACGATCTCAATGCCAGTCTCAATGGCTTGCACAGCTTGCTCACGGGTCATTGCCGGTCCTTGGGTAAAATCTTTCGTACCATAGGCGACTTTACGTTGCCACAAACCTGGTATCTCAGACATTTCACCTGCAATACCTAGGTCTGCAACCACCATGTCCGCGCCACAAAAATTCGCAAAGGCATTGGCACTACCCCCTTTGGAAATCAGATAATTAGCCGTCATATGCATGGTGGTCTCCACTGGATATGCACTAATACCAAGCTTGGCCACCCCATGATCCGCAGCAGTAATCACCATACAATGCTTAGGCAGCTCTGGTTCTGCTGTTCCCACAATTCCCCCATACTGTCTTACCATACTTTCTAAGCGCCCAAGACTTCCCTTGGGCATTATCTGACTATCAAACCTTTCTTGGATTTTCGCCATTGCCCCTTTGTCGAGGGCATGTATTTTTAGCAATGTTTCTTCTAATAAACTCACTCTCATCTGCCTCCATTATATAAGATAATCATTACGAACAAAAAAGAAGGTTTTTCAGGATCATACATCCCAAAAAACCTTCTTCCACAAAGGATTATTAAACGGTATAAAGGTAGGTCTCCTGGCTCCTGAATCATCGACGACTTACGCCTTCCCCTTAACGAGTGGCTCTGTAAGGTCTCTTCAGTACAGTGGCGGGCCCGCGCTTATGCATGGATTATCATGCTCAGACTTCCCTATTATCCCCAACAAGTTGGTGGCACCTTAACCGTATTTTATTCAATTGCTGTAATTATATCAACCAATAATACAACCGTCAAGGTATCGGACTAGGACATCCTTATTGTGCTGCAAAAAAAATAAAAAATATTTTTAATAATTTTTGCATCTGAAAATTACAAAAATTATCCAATGTACATATAACATACACAAAGGTTTTTTCCCTTCTAAGAATAGCCGGTTACCAACTGTATTATTTTGCCCAACGTTACAATCCAAGCTGCCAATGCTGATTCACCCTTCATCAACTAGTAAGCACAACTGTGCGCTATTCGCGTATATTGTATACTTAATAGGTTTGCTGTATAATAACGACATCAACATTACGAGGGGGTCTACTTCATGTCATCAACTAAGATTGTTTTATCAGCAAATCTCTTAGCGCTAGCATCCATGCTTTGCATGGTTATGTTCGCCAACTAATTAGATAAATTACTTTATCACTAAAATAAACAGGGAATTCTTCCCTGTTTATTTTTTATGTCTAAAAAAAATAAACCTTCCTATACATATATCGCATTAGATCTTCTACATGGCAATCGCCAGGAATAAAAACTGGGGCTCCGCGCAACCAGCAACGATACCCTAGCTTCTGTTCCTGGCAGACCACCAACATATATGTTACTTTCTTAGTGTTATATATCAGTAAAAATCCTCTCACGGGGCAATTGTTTATTTTAGGATTGTTAGGTATAATCTGTTATAGTGATATATGAGCTTTTTTACACAGAAAGGAAGATATTATGACCCTACTAAAAAACCACTTTCTAAAAATACATCATATTCCTGAAGCTGATCTGCTAAACCATCAAATAAATTGGGATACCTTAATGCAACTCTACCTTGATTTCAATAACTATAATAGCACTTACCAAACCCAAGCTGAATTTATTGCCGTTACACTGCGCGCCCATGAAAAAGTCCATTTCGTAAAGTCCAGGGTAAAAGATCCTGAGCGCTTGATCGAAAAAATCATTCGAAAAACCCCAGAACGCAAAGCAATCCATGGCGCCGATTTTCAATTTACCGTTGATAATTATAAAGAAGAAATCACGGATTTGATTGGTATTCGAGTCATACATATTTTTAAAGAAGACTGGGAAGATATCCATACCTTTATCTCTAATACTTGGAAAATAATCGAAATTACTGCCAACGTACGGGAAGGTGATGACACCCAATGCTTTGAAGGTTTAAATATTACGATTAATTCCAGAAAATCTGGCTATCGTTCTGTCCACTACCTCATTGAATTTTTCCCTACCAACCAAAAAGTCATCGCCGAAATTCAAGTTCGTACCATCTTCGAGGAAGGTTATGGCGAAATCGACCATCAATTGCGCTATTCCCACAAACAAATTCCAGCAATACTCGCTTCCAATCTCTTGTTATTTAACCGTATTGCTGGCAGTTCCGATGAGATGGCTTCTTTTATAAATTTACTTAACAAAAATCTTACGGAAATAAAAGATGAATATCAAAAAACCATTACCTTAAAAAATGAACAGATTAAAGAGCTGCAAGAAAAATTGAAATGTTAACTGAAGGCCATAACTAGTGTCATCAGCCTATTGCTAATGACACTAGTTATTTTTTAGAAAGTTATGGTATACTTGTCTAAAAAGATCTAGATGGAGGAAAACAAGTGAATCTATTAAAAGTTATCGTTGTAGTTATACTACTCTGCGTTAGTACTGGAACTGGCTATGCCCAAGACAGTAAGGTACAGCTTGTCTGGCCAAGTGCGGTGGATGCCGTAATGTATGAATTAGAAGTTACGAACACGCCAATCAAAAACAAAAATAACGCTTCCGACAAACAGCGTATCTATACAACATCAGAAGTTTTTACACCAGGTATTCAATTAAATTTATCTTTATTCAACAAGCAAAAATTAAATAAGTTATATTATCGTGTTCGTCCCTTAAACCTTGACCGTGAACCCCTAGCTAACTTTTCGTCGTCGATTGCCTTAAGTAAAGGTACCCTCAATCCCACCAAACCAACCCCCACCCCTGCCTTTAGTAAAAATAATCCTACATTACTATATCCAGTGTATTCGTGGATACCAGTATTAGGTGCCGTTCGCTATGACATTGAAATTACAAGTCGTCCACCAGAAAACCCCAATGGCACCACGGCTTCAAAATATCGTGTAGCAGCCACTTCAGTAGAAGGGGGATTTGATTGTTACGATACTCAGTCTTATACAGAACCAGGCACTTATTATTGGCGAGTGATTGCCGTCGATAACCAACAAAATATTATTGGAACCTACTCAGACGCCATAGCCTTTACTGTGCAAGCAAAAGCTTACAAGTGGGCTGTTTTCGGTGATAGTATTACCCATGGTGGTGGGGCAATTTCCAATCCCCCATCGGACGAACGCTTTGAGTATGTTTCCTATTTGCCTTTTCCTGTAAAGAATTTAGGGAGAAGTGGCGATACTGCTGAAATGATGGTGAAACGTTTTGAGACCGATGTGCTACCTTTTAAACCAACCTATCTATTAGTCTTAGGTGGTAGCAACAGTATTCGCGGTGGCGTATCCGCAGACAGTGTAATTGCCTCCTTGCAGACCATTAAAGAAAAATGCGCTGCCAATGGTATTACGCCTATCTTTTTAACCTTACCACCTCTAAATCCTGAGCGCATCCAGCGGGTTTTCCATCAACCTACAGCAGATAACTGGCAGCAGGAACTAAATAAAGTCAATTCTTTCATCAAGACCCAACCCTATGCCATTGATGTCTATCCAGCACTAGTGGATGAAAATGGTTGTTTGCCTGTAAAATATGCACAAGATGGACTACATCCTGATATTGCAGGAAAGAAACTGATGGCGGGCTGCATCAACACTTTTTTACTACAACATAATTTATAATATTAAAGGAATAATCTCTGCACAGAAATGGAATGCCCTTACTGCAAACAGCAAGGGCATTCCATTTTTAGCGCCTTAGGTTCTCTTACTTTAATGGAACATGGCAGAAATTTTAGCACCGATCAACAGTATTATGCCAATGATAATGAGCCATAATACACTGGGGAAGTTAAAAAACAATAAGCAAAAAACCAACAAGCCAATCGTAATGTACGAGTGTTCCAGGGCCAGGCTTACCCACTTCATAGCAATCCCTCCCACAGCATTTTTTCGGGAGTAGAAATATATCTGTGTTGTTTAACATATGCTAAGTAACTATATTATGTTATTTAAAATCCCCATATCTATGTATATCTCACTAAATCTTCTACATGGCAATCATCAAGAATGGAAGGTCCGGTTGAGCGCAGCCTTACGCAGGAAGCAAGGGATACCCAATCTAATATCCTTTCAAAAAATAATGTAGGTTTTACATGAATAAAATGGTATTATAAACTTAGAAAAAAATAAAAATGGGGTGCATGATTATGTCAAAAATTTTTGCTGTGGCTGTACAAGAACGACGATCCATCTATGGAATTAGTAACGAAAAAATCGTATCTGATGAGCGAATTCAAGAAATAATTGAACTTGCGATCAAACATACCCCCTCTTCATTTAATTCACAAAGTGCACGAGTTTTGGTTTTATTAGGAAGCCATCAACATAAACTCTGGGATATTACCAAAGAAACCTTGCGTAAAATGCTACCTGCAGATAGTTTTGCGCCCACTGAAGAAAAAATCACGTCCTTCCAAAATGGTTATGGTACTGTATTATTTTTTGAAGATGAAAGTGTAATCCAAGAATTGCAGGGCAAATTTGCCTTATATAAAGACAACTTCCCGATTTGGTCCCAGCAATCATCCGGCATGTTACAATTCGTTGTTTGGACAGCATTAGAAGCAGAAGGTCTTGGTGCATCCTTACAGCATTATGGTTCTCTGATCGCAGACCAAGTTAGTCAACAGTGGGATGTCCCCCCAAACTGGAAATTAATTGCGCAGCTCCCCTTTGGCAAGCCAACTGCCGCGCCGGGCAATAAAGATTTTAAATCCCTTGCTGATCGTATTAAAATTTTTAAATAGTAGTAAAAACAAGCACAAGGCGTCAACTTTTGTTGGCGCCTTGTGCTTGTCAATTATTGTGTTTTAGCATGATAGAGGAAAGCGAATGATAAAGGTGGCACCCTCGCCAAGTTTACTTTTACACTCAATGGTCCCGCCCAATTGTTTGTCCACAATATTGTATAAAACGTACAGACCAAGACCAGTACCACCTGCATTTGGTTTGGTGGTAAAAAAAGGTTCGAAAATTTTAGAAACAGTAGTCGTATCCATGCCTTTGCCATCATCAGAATAAGTAAGGATGAAATGATTATTATTTTTCACAAAATTAACCACTATCTTCCCAGCATCAGTCTGATCATAGGCATGTAATAAAGAGTTCATAATCAAATTCGTGATAATTTGCGAGAAAGGACCCGGTAGGGTATCTATTTCTAGTACTTCGTCACACTGAACGATGATACTGTGCTTAGTTTTCTTCAGTTTGGGTTGCAGACTCAATAACACTTCTGCTATATATTTTTTCACATTGAAGATACGTTTATTTTCATTACATTGATCTGCAGATACTTGTTTGAGACTACGCGTAAGTTCAGCAGCACGCTCCAAATTGGTTAACAAAATTTTTGCGGCCTCACGAGTATCCGTAATATAATTCAGCAAATTTTCACGTGTTAAATTACCTTTTTCATAAAGAGCAAAAAATTCTTCCGTAATTTGTGCTAAATGAGAGGATGCCGTTACGCCAACACCAACAGGTGTATTAATTTCGTGGGCAATGCCAGCAACTAAATTACCTAAGGCGGCCATTTTTTCCGATTGGATCATCTGCATTTGGGCTTGTTGTAATTGCTGCAATGTGTTTGACAATTCTTCATTACATGAAGTAGGTAATTGTCCTAGCTCATCCCTACGATTCGTAGCGCTGAGAGTGGGTTTTATTGCTGCCCCTGCCGTGAGGCTGATGAAATGTCTAGAAAACAATAGGTTAATGCCGATAATTAATAAAATAACAAAGATTGTAGTCATAGCAAATTGCTGTTTCATTGTCGCTATCACTTGATGTAGTGCAGTCTCCGGAACAGCAATCATAAGTTGTTCCTGCATAAAAAAATAGCCAACACAAGAAACTGCAAGCATGCCGCTAGCCGTTGCCACTGAGAAAAGCAATAAGAATTTGGTTTTTAACTTCATTACACGTCTGTCACCTCCCAATTATCACTTTATTAATTTTTTTATAGATTTGTTTAGCAACTTGTGAGGGAGGGATAAATCTTTCTATCGTCATTTTATAATATCATTCGACAAAAGGTAAACAATTCCTGCTCTCCTAACCTCCAAATAACCACGCGTAATGATAGACAAACCTTTTAATCACGTTCTATAATTTCCCTTTATTTGATAGCGTCCAAAAAAATCGTAAAGCTGTCAGCAAATTTCTGATTTAGTTGCTTAACTGAAAAACAAAAAAGTCCTACAAAAATTTGAATAATAATTTTTGTAGGACTTTTTCTATTTTTCTATCATCATTGATAACACTATTTTTCTTCATAGGAGCAGCAATAGTCTGCTACCACTTGTACCTGCAATTTAAAGCGAGAATCAGCTGGAACATGGAAACAATCTCCCTCTGCATAAGTCTGCCATGTACTTTGACCCGGTAACAATACCTTCATTTCCCCTGCTAAAACTTCCATCACTTCAGCAGCATCCGTACTAAATTCATACTCACCTGGTAACATAATTCCTAAGGTCTTTTTGCTACCATCGGCAAATACTACAGTACGGCTAGTCACTTCACCATCAAAGTACACATTAGCTTTTTTAATGATTGCTACATTTTGAAATTGTTCCATATTTCTACACTCTCCATCCTGTTTTTTATAATTCAATCAAGGTATAAGCGCGACTTCCCATCCCCATCTGTTCACCATATTCTAATTGTATCGCTCCTTTTGTCCCTGGATGTAGACCATCAAATTTTTCCTCGCCAGCAGCGTGACCTTTAGATAACAATGACGCTGTTAAACCAATCTGTTTATTTACAAGATCATAACTGGCTTGATCAATGGCTACGGGGTCAGTAGAAGCTAAAAAGCCGATATCAGGTACAATTGGTGCATCACTCCATGGCACACAATCGCAATCAGGGGTAATATTAGTGAGGAAATTTATGTAGCCAATACGTCCTTCTAGACTTTTCACCACACCATAGGCGTATTCTGTCATTTTTTCCATAAAACTAGTTGCCTCTGATCCCCAGTTCATACCAATGGCCTTCACTGGGCATACCGTCATACACTCACCACAACCAATACATTTTTCTGGATTGATGGATGATTTTTTTGCAACAAAGCTAATCGCTGTTTCTGGGCAAACAGGCGCACATTTTCCGCAACTAACACACTTCTCTGGGTCGACGACAATGTTAACTGAATGCTGTTCTTTTTTGCCAGCAGCAGGGGCACCGCCCATCGCCATATTTTTAATCGCCCCACCAAAGCCAGCCATTTCATGCCCTTTAAAATGAGACATCACAATCATACTATTAGCACTAACAATGTCTTCCGCCAATTTCACAGCTGCAAAATGCTTCTGCCCAATGGCAACTGACCTAAAATTTTGGCTCCGGAGACCATCTGCAATGATCAGTGGCGCTCCCGTCACGGTAAAATCAAAGCCATGCTCCAAAGCGGTAACTAAATGATCTACCGCATTATGACGACTTCCTGAATATAGAGTATTGGTATCGGTCAAAAAAGGTTTTGCGCCTTTAGCTTTTAGCTTATCCACGACTTGACGGACAAACACAGGGCTAATATAACTATCATTACCCCGTTCACCAAAGTGAAGTTTTATCGCCGTCAAATCTTTCTCCGTAACAAATTCATCAAATCCAGCAGCCTCATACAGCTTTCGGATTTTGCTAATTTTATTTTCCTTAGGACTACGTGAACGCAAATTCACAAAATACACTTTACTTGGCATGTGATGTTATCCCCTTCCCGATATTTTTTTATCATACCTATATGTAATACACTAAAGACTTCCACCACCCTACGTCGTGAGTATTTATATATGACCTTAACAGCGTAGGGTAGTAAAATATCAAAGCGTTCATACCATCAACAAGCAACCTTGAACATCCTCTTCTTCACGGACTTTATCTACGATTACTTCAGTTTCAATTTAGCAAAGGCATCAGCCATGGCAGAATTAAATGGCCCATCATTGGTTTTATGCTGCTCTTTCAGATATTTAGATACTTCCCCTTTAGAACTCTGGTTATGTTCTTTCTTTTTTCTTTCATTGAAAGAGGAGAGTTTCTCCCGATACCCACAGCTACACACAAATAGTTGCCCTTCCCCTTCGCCACGCAGTTCTAATTTTTTATGACAAGTAGCGCAACGAGCATTAGTGAGGATGGAAATATTTTTCTTATAACCACAATCTCGATCCTGACAAACCAGCATCTTACCTTTTTTACCATTGACCTCTAGCATAAATTTTTCACACTGAGGACATTTATGGCGGGTAATATTATCATGTTTAAATTTGTCTTGGCTATTTTTTATATTGGTAACAACTATCTTGGCATACTCTTTCATTTCATTAATAAAAGTATTCTTATTCAAAGATCCTTTGGAGATGTGTCCTAACTTTTGTTCCCATTGAGCGGTCAAAGTGGGTGATTTTAAATCCTCTGGCACCAACTCCAGAAGTTGCTTACCTTTTGCTGTAATAAAAATATTCTTACCATTTTTTTCAATTACAAAACTATTAAATAATTTTTCAATAATGTCGGCTCTGGTTGCTACCGTGCCCAAGCCACCTGTTTCACCAATGGTTTTCTTCAAAGCTTCACTTTCATTACTCATATATTTAACAGGATTTTCCATAGCAGAAAGTAAGGTTGCTTCATTAAATGGTGCTGGCGGTTTTGTTTCTCCCGTCGTCAGGGTTACATTGACAATCGGCAACACCTCCCCCTTATTGATGCTTGGTAATAATTGCTCCGCAATTTCCTCTTTTGTGTCTTCATCATCCATGTGATGTTCATAAATTTCTCGCCAACCTTGAGCGAGGACAGTCTTACCTTTGGCAACAAATATCTCACTGCCAATTTTAGCTCTCAAGGTGATTTGTTCATACTCAAAAGCAGGATATAGCGCTGCTAAAAAGCGTTTGACTACTAAATCATAGATTTTACGTTCCTTATCATTTAGCAAACTCAAATTAGCAGGTTGCTCCGTTGGAATAATCGCATGATGGTCGGAAACTTTGTTATTGTCAACAAAACCACTATTCCCCTTGATGGGCTTTCTTAAAATAGCCCCTGCAATTTTGGTGTAAGGACCAACGCTACATGCTTTTACCCGATCTTGTAAGGTATCTACAATATCAGTGGATATGTACCGAGAATCCGTACGCGGATAGGTCAGTATTTTGTAATTTTCATATAGGCGTTGCATAATGGAGGTGGTTTCCTTGGGTGAAAGGCCAAATAATTTATTTCCATCTCGCTGTAATTCTGTCAAATCATATAATTGTGGTGAAAACTTCTTTTTATACGCTTTATCAACTTCGATCACTTGTGCCTGTTTATTTTTTAGATCAATGAGTATTTTGTCACAAATGCTCTTCTCAAAAGTTTTCGTATTTTTAGTTTTACTATCCTGCCAGATTAGCTTTAGATGATTACTGGTAGTTGCTGCAATACCATAGTATTCCTTCGGTTTAAAGGTCTTAATCTCCTGTTCCCGGCTGGCAATAATCGCTAAGGTTGGTGTTTGAACCCGTCCGCAAGACAACTGTGCATTATGCTTGCAGGTCAAAGCCCTGGTCGCATTGATCCCCACCAACCAATCCACTTCAGAGCGAGCAACAGCTGAGGCAAATAGATTTTCGTAATCCTTACCAGGTTTTAATTTGCTAAAACCTTCCTTAATCGCTTTATCCGTAACCGAGGAAATCCATAATCGTTTAATTGGCTTATGTACATGGGCCTTTTCGATGATCCAGCGCGCAACCAGCTCGCCCTCACGACCAGCATCGGTGGCAATCACAATCTCATTGACATCTTTGCGATTCAATTGTTCTTTTACCGTGCTATATTGTTTACTAGTTTGCTTAATCACGACCAACTTTAAGGGGGAAGGTAGCATAGGCAAGTCCTCTAGCCGCCAGGATTTATACCTTTCATCATATGCTTCAGGATCGGCCAACGTAACCAAGTGCCCTAATGCCCAAGTAACGATGTATTTAGCTCCTTCAAAATAGCCATTGCCTTTTTGATTACACTGTAATACCCTTGCTAAATCTCTACCAACCGATGGTTTTTCTGCTAATACTACTATTTTACTCATATCTTAAAAATCCTTTCAAAAACCGGCATTAGGCATCTGAAAGAAAATAAACCGTCAAAGCTTCTCAGGAAATTTTGTGCTAGGCGATGAAGCATAACGCGAAACCGACCAGAATTTGACTAGTTATTTTCTTGATGATGCCTTACTACGAACAACTGTATGTCTCTCCAATTATACTCTTAAATTTCAGTATAAATCAAGCCTGTACCTATTTACATCTCCTTAGGCATCTGAAAGAAAATAAGTAGTCAAAGATTCTGAGAATATTTTGTGCTAGGCGAAGAACGATAACCCGCACATAGTGGGCTATGTAAGGGTTATCGTGATGAAGGCTAGCGCAAAATAGACCAGAATCTGACTAGTTATTTTTTTGAAGATGCCTTACATGAATTAACCCCTGAATCAAAATCGATTCAGGGGTTAATTTATATAAGTAAAAGCTCTATCATTATGCTTTAGGACCTGCTCCCGTAATTTCAGCAGGAACATTGTCACCAAATCTAGTAAAATTCTTGATAAATAATCCCGCTAATTCGTGAGCCTTCTCATCATATGCTGCTTTATCCTGCCACACATTGCGCGGTTTAAGTAGTTCTGGTGAAACATTCGGACACTGGGTTGGAATATATACATTGAAGATGGGGTCAAGTTCATAAGGTACATCAGCAAGTTGTCCTTCAATTGCCGCTGTTACCATGGCACGAGTATAGGATAACTTCATCCGTTTACCTACACCATAGGCACCACCAGACCAACCAGTATTAATGAGAAATACAGTAGTATCATGTTGCGCTAGTTTTTCCCCTAACAACTTGGCATACACCAATGGTGATAGTGGCAAAAATGGTTCGCCAAAACAAGCTGAAAATGTAGCTTGTGGTTCGGTAATCCCACGCTCTGTACCAGCTAATTTGCTAGTATAACCCGACAGAAAATGATACATCGCTTGCTCTTTTGTTAATTTAGCAATCGGCGGAAGAACCCCAAAGGCATCGGCTGTCAGAAAGATAACCGTCTTAGGATGACCTGCCACGCCAGGGATCAACGCATTCTCTATATAATCTACTGGATAGGCAGCCCGCGTATTTTCCGTAACCGTTTCATCATCGTAATTGATTTCTCGATTGTCATTATCCATCGCGACATTTTCCAGAACAGAACCAAAATGTATGGCATCCCAGATCTGCGGTTCTGTTTCATGACTCAAATGGATACATTTTGCATAACAGCCACCTTCAATATTGAAGATCCCATCACTGCTCCAACCATGTTCATCATCACCAATTAATTTACGCAAGGGATCGGCGGATAGAGTGGTCTTACCTGTACCGCTAAGCCCAAAAAATAATGCCGTCTCATTCTGCTCACCCACATTTGCTGAACAATGCATCGAGAGAACATTTTTACGCGGCAAAACATAATTCATAATGGTAAACACAGACTTTTTCATTTCACCAGCATAATGAGTACCACCAATTAATACAATATTCCGCTCAAAATTAATAATAATAAAAGCTTCCGAATTGGTGCCATCAACTTCTGGGTCCGCTTTAAATTCTGGTAAACAGATAATTCTAAAATCTGCACAAAAGTTTTCTACTGGACTATCTGACCGTAATAATAATTGATGAATAAATAAATTCTGCCATGCAAATTCATTAATAACGCTAATCTTAATTTGATGTTTCTCATCAGCGCCGGCAAAGCCATCAAATACAAAAATCTCCTTATCCTGCATGTACGTCATCATGCGATTGTATAAATGATCAAATTTTTCTACAGAAAAAGGTTTATTATTTCCCCAAGCGATCTCATCATGTACTTCAGGTACATCCACGATGAACTTGTCTTTAGGCGACCTACCAGTATATTTACCAGTTGATACTCTTAGTGCACCATTTCCCGCCAATAGACCTTCTTTGCGCTGCAAGGCGATCTCAATCAATTCAGCTGTCGTTAAGTTGTGATGAATATGACTTGCCCTCTCGATAATACACTTATCCATAATAATTCCCCTTTCCTATTGCCTTGTATTTTTTATACCACTCATGGCAAAGCAATCAAATCTATCATTTGTCGTAACACTTGTAAGGTTTTTTCCGACATTGCTCTCTAAGTTTACTTTTTTTCTGAAGGTTTTGTCAATATAAATAACGATAAAATTGTATTTTACATACAAAATACACACATGTCTTTTTTATGTATTAACCTTTTACGTTTTTTATAAAATAAATAGAGAAAACAAATTAATGTTTCCTCTATTTATTTTGTACTTTCGTAACAAAGCTATATTCTTTTTTATTCTAAAAATAACAATACTGTTATAGGGATGGGGTATCTAACACACGTCCCCTATTCCCAGTGCAACGCAGGTTGCCCTATTCTTCACTTCATTTGTTAACTATATAAAATTGTGGTCCATTTTTGCATAACACTTATAATAGAACCACCTCATTTCAATATCATTTATTTTCCTCGCTTACTTGTTCACCCCTCCTTTCTTACTATGTATTGAGTGTAACACAAATTTTCTTACTATTCAATATATTATTTCTTAAGTTTATAATCTTAACTCTTTAGTCGTTGACATGATTGCCGGAGGATCAAATTGGTGCCAACATAATCATGCTGTTCTTTATCATCCGGGTTCTCAATTCTTTGAATTACCAGCTCAGTTACACGTTTTCCTAACTGATAAGGAAATATCTCCACCGTAGTAAGGGGTGGCGATACAAAATTAGATAAGGGAGTATTATTAAAACCGATTATCGAGATATCAACTGGCACGATCCGCCCTTGTTCCTTTGCCTGTTGGATTGCACCAAAAGCCATTAGGTCATCAAAGACCAAAACAGCTGTGATTCTAGGTTCTACAGCCAAAAGAGCATTCATCGCCTCATGACCGCCTTTTTGACTAAATTCTCCTTGTATGACCAGTTCCTTATCGTACTCCACTCCAAACTCCATCAAAGCCTTTTGGTAACCAAGTAAGCGATCTAAAGTAACTACAAATTCTAAAGGTCCTGTAATACAACCAATTGTCCGGTGTCCTAATTTTAAAAGATGCTGAGTCCCTTTATAAGCGGCCTCCACATTATCATTATCCACCCAACACAAACCCAAATCATGTAGCGGTTTGCCAACAATAGCGATGGGAAAATCTGTACTCTTAAGATAATCACCAAGTTGATTCTCAACTCTTGATACCAGAAGGATAAGACCATCAACCCTACGACCATGTACCATTCGTAATATCGTTTCTTTTTCCTCTTCTTCTGTCTCGCCCGTCGCTAGCAATATATCATATCCGTCCCGTCGTGCGATGGCACTTATGCCGCGCAAAATTTCAGGAAAAAAAGGATTAAGAAAAAGATCTTCGGCAGAGCGTGGCATTACCACACCAATAGTTTTCGTAATTCGACTAACCAAATTTCTCGCTACTAGATTGGGATAATAATTAAGCTCTGCCATTACAGTCAGGACCTTTTGCCGAGTTTCTTGACTAATTACAGGGTTGTTCGCTATCACCCGCGATACCGTAGAAGGATTAACTTTCGCTAATTTGGCAACATCCTTGATTGTGACAGCCACTAGTATTTTCCCCCTTGCTATACAGCATTTTTTTGTTTTAATTATAACGTGCTAAGTCTTATTTAACAAGAAATTGAGTGGCTTTATCTTCTTAAACCCGAATTACAAAAAAAGATGCTAAACTTTTACAGTTTAGCATCTTTTTATCGACTTCCCACTACTCTTTGACTTAATATGAATGGTGCAATTTCTCTGATTCAAAATTGTTTAGGATTCCAGTAGATAAACTCTCGCCTCATAAGGGCGCAATTCCATTTTTTTGATATCATCATCAGCTACTTTATAATTGTTGATCAACAGTTTTACACATTTATGTGTTATATTGTCTGGCAGTTCAAATACCGTATGTTCTTTTGTAAAACTACATATTACCAACAATTTGTGTTTATTTAAAATCCTGATGTATGCATAAATGTGAGGATTATCTGCAAGAATTAATTCATACTCTCCATATATTATGATTGGGTGATCTTTACGTAATTTTATAATTTTTTTATAGTAATTCAATATAGAATTTTCATCATTTAATTGTACGTTAACATTCAGCTTCTTATAATTGGGATTGACCTTTATCCATGGAGTCCCACTGGTGAATCCTGCATTTTGACTAGTATCCCATTGCACGGGAGTACGTGCATTATCTCTACTTCTACTGTAGATAGCCTGCATCATTACCTTTGGATCCTTGCCCTTCTCCTCTACCAGTTCTTTAAATGCATTTAGGGTTTCTAAATCCCGATAATCCTCCAACGAAACAAATGCCACATTTGTCATTCCTATTTCTTCGCCTTGATAAATATAAGGAGTGCCTCTCATCATATGTAAGCATGTCGCTAACATCTTTGCTGATTCCTGCCAATATTCTTCATCATTACCAAACCTTGATACGGCACGAGGCTGATCATGATTATTCCAATATAAGCTATTCCAACCCTCATCCTCCAATTTTTGCCATCTGGTCATAATCTTCTTTAATGAGAGTAGTTCGAAGGGTAAGTCATCCCATTTTCCATTTTCACCACTCCCTAAGTCAACGTGCTGAAATTGAAAAACCATATTAAGCTCCTTGCGATTCTCACCCACATATTTGATAACTTCTTCAGGGGTGACCCCTCCTGTTTCCCCTACTGTCATTATGTCATATTTGGAAAGAACTTCACTATTCATTTCTTGTAGGAATTCGTGTACTCTTGATCCATTGATCACATATGGAATTTTATTTCCATATAGATCTTCCTCATCTTTTAATCCATCCGGATAAGCTTGATTTTTAGAAATCATGTTAATTACGTCCATTCTAAAACCATCGATTCCTTTATCAAGCCACCATTTCATCATGTCATAGATTTCTTTTCTCACTGCAGGATTTTCCCAATTTAGGTCCGGTTGCTTCGGAGAAAATAAGTGTAAGTAATACATCTCTGTAGTTTTATCATATTGCCAAGCTGATCCACTAAAAAACGATCCCCAGTTATTGGGGGGTTTTTCCCCTTTGCCATCTTTCCAAATGTAATAGTCTCGATAAGGATTATCGCGGGATTTTTTACTTTCGATAAACCATTTATGCTCATCAGAAGAATGATTGACTACCAAATCCATTACTATTTTCAGATTCCGTTTATGAGCCTCACTTAAAAGCACCTCAAAGTCTTCTAATGTACCAAATTCATTCATTATATCTTGATAGTCGCTAATGTCATACCCATTGTCATCGTTAGGCGATTTATAAATAGGGGATAGCCAAATTATATCAATTCCTAATTCTTTTATATAATCTAATTTTTCAACAATACCTCTTAAATCACCAATTCCATCCCCATTACTATCCTTGAAACTTCTTGGGTATATTTGATAGATTACACTTTCCTTCCACCATCTTTTTTTCAAGTTAATTACCTCCTTCATCTTCATCCCCACTAGAAGAATTAAACAATAAAATATTGATGTTGGTGGCGGTAGAGAAGCCAATATACGAAATCTTGTGGTCACCTTGCCATATATAACGCCCAAACCATTGCCAGTCTAAGATTGGATAACCTTAAGATTTTTTATAAAGTTCTTCGTAGTATTGTGTAAGCATTCTTTTGCTGGAAAAATAATCCCGTGTCGTGCTGATGCTAGCTTTCATCATTGCAACCCATTTTTTTCTGTCTTCATAGTAAGTTGGCACCACGCTAGTTAACAAAGTATCATATAATGCACTACTGTCATGTTTATTAATATCTACTACATCGGCTGGTTCTTTACCATCACCAAATTGCCATCCGTTAATTCCATCCTGGCAAACTTCTGGCCACCAACCATCAAGAATTGAACAGTTAAGCACTCCATTCATAGCTGCCTTCATGCCTGAAGTTCCCGAAGCTTCTAGTGGTCTAATTGGGTTATTCAGCCAAATATCAGCGCCTCTGGTTAACATCCTGCCAATGTTCATGTCATAGTTTTCAAGAAATACTACACTATTAGGATACTTTTTCATCATCCTTACTAAATTAGCAACAATTTCTTTCCCTATATCATCAAGAGGATGAGCCTTACCTGAAAATACGATTTGAGCCTTTCCACTGTTTAACAGAGGATCAATGATTTGAGGTTTGCTGAAAATCAGGTCACTTCTTTTATAGGGAGCAGATCTTCTGGCAAAGCCAATTAATAATTTGTCTGCAGCCAATGAAATATTAGTTCTATCTTTAATAAAACCAATTAAATCTTTTTTAACCTCCATATGAGCAGCCCAAAGATCTTCCCCTTTTTCAAAGGCTGAAATCATTCTTGGGTCTATCCAAGTTGGAACGTGAATTGCATTGGTAATACTGACGATTTCAGACCTGCCAGCTACTTCGTTCCACATCTTGTTTGCGGTCTTGGCGTGAAGTTTAGCAACAGCATTGGCTTTTCTCGAAAGCCGGAGTCCGGCCACAGTCATATTAAATGGATTGCCACCAAGCCTCGTCATCTGCTCACTAGTTAAGCTATTGAAAGCTCCCATGTATTCAAGTTTTTCTAGAGGGTGAACCTCATTCCCTTGAATAATTGGTGTATGAGTTGTGAATACCACTTCTTGTCTAGTGGTTATCCAAGCCTCTTCAAAATTCATCCCTGAACACATTTTTTCCCTAATAAGTTCAATACCAGCAAAATCTGCATGCCCTTCATTAAAATGATATACATCTACAGGGATTTGAAGTGCCCTAAGTGCCCTTACACCACCAATGCCAAGTACTATTTCTTGGGCAATTCTTTCTTCACCAAAACCGCCATATAATTGTCCAGTAATCCAAGCATCTTTATTTTCTTTAATATCTGTATCTAACAAATATAATGGATTATTAGCGAATTTTTCAGTTTTCCATACCTTACATACAATATTAGTATTTCTGATCGTCACAGTAACTTTGACACCGGTGTCTTCTAAAAAATCATAATTGTAGTTGTGATACGTATCATATGGTTTTCCATCCTTGCAAATCATTTGGTCGGTGTACCCTTGCTTCCATTTTATGCCGATCCCTACCAAAGGAAGATTGAGGTCTTTCGCTCCCTTCATATGATCGCCTGCTAAGATTCCCAGTCCACCAGCGTAAATCTTAAAATCAGATTCTAACCCATATTCCATACAAAAATAGGCCACACTTGGAAGTTTATTCATAAGTATAATACCTCCCATTATTTTATAATTTAGCCAAATATATTAATAATTCATAATATACTCAACTTTCGCAGAGACAAAACCGCTTAAATCGCTTGCCCCTTAAGCCATCATGATTAAATAAGTATGATTATTGACATCCTTCGCTAAATATGGTTATGAACAATAGAAAAACACCTCTTCGTC
>Ga0224527_1000553_pt1 | contig 24025 bp, 22 predicted proteins | sample CBST0metaG_FD_179882 | JGI IMG/M metagenome (GOLD analysis project Ga0224527, IMG submission 179882) | Peat soil microbial communities from Stordalen Mire, Sweden - C.B.S.T0 | ecosystem: Environmental > Terrestrial > Soil > Wetlands > Peat | place: Sweden: Norrbotten County, Stordalen Mire... | reverse complement strand
CATGCCCGGTAACGAAGTCTTTATTTTTTGCACTTTTAAACTTTTTATCATAGTCACTAAAAAGTTGCTCAAGTTGATTGTAAAAATCAGCATAATTTTTTTCGTAGTAATCTTTATTATCCGGGTCGGCTGTGATAAAAGCATCTTTGATGTTTTTAGCTTCGATTTCAGCTCCCTTTAAGCTTACCCATAAATGCGGGTCGTATTGCCCATCATCTTTGATTACTTCTGGATCTGTATTAGTTATAGGGGTAGCACCTTTAGATGCTTCGACTACGATTAAATTTTTATTATTTACGGCTTGTAGCGCTTTATCCATCCATGAGTTTTCCATGCCGAAGCCATTGTAAATGAAGATTTTAGCCGTACTTAACCCCTCCAGGTCGTTGGCTTTTGGTTCAAAATCATGGGGTTCAGTACCATCTGGTATTATAGTTTGGATGTCAACTTTATCTTTACCGATTGCTGTTGCAAATTCTTTCATTGCGTTAAAAGATACGACTACTTTTAGTTTGCTTTGTGGTTGTTTATCTGCAGTGGAGGCATTCGTAGGTGCTCCGCAAGCAGACAAGCTGAGAACCAAACAGATTAAAAGAGAACCTAATAATAATTTTTTTAACATTTTGTCACTCCTATTTTCAAATAATAGATGCAAATGATTTGCATCTGCATCTGCATTTAGTATATAATGGGGATAAATCAGTTGTCAACAGCAACCAAAAAAAAATGGAGGTAAAAATGATTACCATACAAAATTTATGTTTTTCATATAATCCAAGTGAATCGTATCTGTTAAAAGATTTAAATTTAACAATTAATCGAGGCGACTATATTTCCATCTTGGGGGATAATGGGTCTGGTAAAAGTACGTTGATCAAGTTACTGTTGAAGTTGCTCCCCCCCACTACGGGTAAGATTAGTAATGATTTTACTAAAACAGCCTATGTTCCCCAACGCTTCGAAAATTTAAATGTACAATTTCCGATTACGGTATATGAAGTTTTAAACTGTTACCGGAGAACCTTAAAAATTAAAGATAAAGACTGTATTTATAAGTATTTAGACATCGTAAAAATGCGAGATTTTAGCGATGCTTTAATCGGAACGTTATCAGGCGGTCAGTGTCAAAAGATATTTATTGCCCGCGCATTGATGGGAGATCCAGATTTGCTAATATTGGATGAACCTTCTAATGGGGTTGACCTTAAGAGCCAAAATGAGATTTATAGCTTAATTAAGGATATCAACCGCACCCAGAAAGTTACTGTAATCTCGGTGGAACATAATCTTAAGGCGGCAATTGATAATTCTACCTTTATTTATCATTTATGTGAGGGTAGTGGACATTTATGCAATCCAGAGGAATATATCAATGAATATGTAACTACAAATACAGGGAGTTATCGTTATGCTTCATTATAGTTTTATGCAAAATGCGTTTATGATTTCTATACTTATTTCTATATTATGCCCACTTATCGGAGTTTTTCTCGTTTTAAGAAGATATTCTATGATCGGTGATACGCTATCCCATGCTTCATTAGCAGGAGTTGCGATTGGGTTAATGTCTAATCTGAATCCAATCGTAAGTGCATTTTTATTAACCTCACTATTTGGGGTCATTATTGAATTTCTCCGAGATCATTTCAAAAAATATGCAGAACTGATCTTGGCAATCGTATTATCTTTATCTGTTGGGATTGCAATTACGATTATAAGTTCAGGTGCAGCCCACGCCAATGTAGAAGCGTTTTTATTTGGCAGTGTATTGACTGTAACGCGGGAAGATTTTTATACGGTGTTAATCTTAAGTGCTATTTCTCTCGTAACCATTGTTAAGTTGTACCCTCAGTTAGTCTTTATAACCTTTGACGAAGAGGGGGCAAAAATTGCTGGAATTAAAGACAAAATTGTAAATTATATCTTTTCTATTTTAGTTGCAGCCACAATTTCGGTTGCCATAAGAATTGTTGGTATTCTTGTCATAAGCTCATTAATTGCGTTGCCGGTAGCAACTGCCTTGCAATTAGGTAAAGGTTTTAAATTAACAATGATTTATTCCATCTTATTTAGCTTTATTGCTATCATACTGGGCATTATGATTTCATATTGGATTAATGCAGCACCAGGAGGCGTGACAGCAATCATTTCAGTATTACTGTTGGTGTTGGTGATTTTACTGAAAAAGTTAAATATTACTAGAGCTAATAATGTAAGAGTTAATTCTTAAATTGGATATTTTGTGAAAAATGGTGATGCTATGAAAGAAGAGAAACTAACTGATAATAAGGCATATTTAAATAAACATGGTATTAAAAGCACGAAGCAAAGAAATCTAATCTTTAATATTCTAAATCAAGCCCCCAATGTTATGACAGCAGAAGATATTTATTTTGAAATTAGAAAAGTAGACAATTTAATTAGCTTATCAACGGTATATCGAATTCTTGAGATATTTATTGATAAGGGAATCGTTCTAAAATCAAATTTCCCTGATAATAATAAATGTGTATTTGAAATAGATAAATTGGTACATAATCATCACTTAGTATGTTTAAAGTGCAAAAAAGTAGTATATGTTAGTGGTTGTCCATTAACAGAATTTGAACGGCATGTAGAACAACAGACCAGTTTTAATATTATTAAGCATAAACTTGAAATGTACGGTTATTGCAATAACTGCAATGACGAGTAACTAAGCTTTTTTTACGTGTTTCTAAAGAATAAGCTCACCTCCTTCTTACTGACTCAATATAATACAACAAACAGTAAGTAACGATTTCAGGAGGTTTTCATAATTTTGGATGATAGAGTAAGTGATTATATTCCAGCGGGTAAACACAAATTACCACCTCTGCCTTATTCCTATGATGCACTTGAACCAATTATTAGCTGCGATACACTTAGGTATCACCATGACCACCATCACAAAGCCTATGTGGATGGTCTAAATAAGGCGGAATTAGCTCTCGTAGAAATGAGGCGGCAACGTGATCTTACCTTTATCAAGTACTGGGAAAATGAATTAGCATTTAACGGATCAGGGCACATTTTGCATAGCATTTATTGGACAGTAATGGCACCGATCGAGTTTCAAAGTGAGCCAGGTCGATGCACAATGAGAGAAATCAATAAATACTTTGGTAATTTTGATGTTTTTATTGCGCAAGTTATTGCGGCAACAACGAAGGTAGAGGGGTCAGGATGGGGGATACTGGTGTGGAACCCAGCCTGGAATCACGTGGAATTTCTTACTGCCGAAAAGCATCAGAATCTTACCCAATGGGGAGCAATTCCCATCATGGTAATCGATGTATGGGAACATGCCTATTATCTTGACTATCAATATGATCGAGAGCAATATGTTAAGGAATGGCTAAAATTAATAAATTGGTTTGAGGTCGAAAACCGCCTTAAATTGGCAATGCAAGGACAACTACCTTTATTGCTAGCAGGAGGATCATCAGCACTGCGCCTTTGATTTCATCAATACTAGAGGTGGGTTTTATAGTGTTCTATAAAACCCACCTCTAATATTTCTATTATGCCAGGGGATATATACGATTCAGCCATTGTGGCTATAGGAATAAGTGCAAAGATCTATAAAAGAACACACTAAAAGCTACACATAAATAGTGCATGTGATATAATGAATAGGTACACTGAAAAGGCAGTAAAATTATTTTGTAAGGAGACGTTTTGATGAAAATATGGATAATCACGTTGCTGTGCACCATCTTTTTTATTCCAATGGCCCAAGCCCATCCTCATGTTTTTATTACTCCCAAAGCGGTCGTTACAATTAACAATCATGTTGTATCTCAAGTGAATGTAGAATGGGATTTTGATGAGTTAGCATCTTCATTGTTTTTAGAATGTGCTGGCACAGATAACGGAGAAATCTGGAAATTGGTTTTTCCAGAGCTACAATTATTGGCTGATGGTAGCAAGGCGCCGCGATCTGGCTATTACACTAATGTGGAAATTGACGGAGTTCCAATCCCTAATCTGGTACCGGGTAATTTTCAGGCCAATTATGTGGATGGTAGCCTACATTGTCAGTTTACCCTTGATATTAATCAAAATGTTGATCACACCTTTAAAATCTGGTTTAATGACCCTACCATTTATAATGATTTTGATACGCAACAAGGAAACTTTCAATTTCAGGGGCAAAATGATACTGAGTTTGTAGTACAAAAACAAACGCAAGACGATATTGATAAAATATATATGTCATTTTAAGTGAGGAAATATGAAACGTAAAATTATAGCTGTTTTTATAATCTGCTTGTGTATTAATGGTTTGGTTAGTGCAGATTCACAGCAAGCCCTTAATCACAGGGAAGACAAGCAAGCTACTAGCAGTATAGTGGGGCAAGTAATCAATGTATTACACCATAATGAATTGCTGACTTCACTTACGAAAATTCAGGAGAATTTGAATAGAGACCTTGCCAAAGAAATAAAAGCATTAAAAGAACAAAAAAGTTTAGGAGTTCTTTCTTCACTACTGGCGCTGACCTTTATTTATGGTATGCTTCATGCCATGGGGCCAGGGCATGGAAAGTCTGTGATGTCTAGTTGGATTGTGGCCCGGCAAAGAAGACTAAGGGACGTCGTGTTTGTTGGGATTACTGCGGCAGCTTCTCACGCCTTGTCAGCTGCCTTTATCATTGGTGCGGCATATGTCATATTGGGGAAATTTGCTACATTAAGTACGCAGCAACTGAATATGTATTTACAAATTGGGGCAACGGTCTTGGTTATAGTGATTGGCTTAGGGATGATAATTCGTTGGTTGCGTAGCAAATTTGCTGAAAAAAAGGACGAGTTAAGCTCCCCAACAGCATCAGTCGATGTGCTTGGTGAGAAACCAATGTTGATCGCACTTTCGATTGGCATGATACCTTGTCCTGTTGCCAGCGTAATTTTGATATTTTGTTTAACAATGGGACTCATTTGGCAAGGCATTTTATTGGTACTTTCTTTTGCCATTGGTATGGTGGTTACTCTGGTTGCCGTTTCTTATTTTGTATGGTCAGTCAAAGAAAAGATCGCAAGCAGAAAGTTAGCTGCCATTCAATATGTTTTTACGAATATATTACCCGCAGTTGGTGGAATCGTTTTAGTCGTCCTTGGTTCAACGCTTTTATATTCGTTGCTCTAACCAGAGGGGAAGAGATCGCTTTTCAATTGAAGATTAATAAACAAAAGGTGGTATAACATTAGCATTTTTAATGCTAGTTATACCACTTTTGTTTATTTGATCTTATCCAGTGGCTGATTATGATCGATAACTGGAACAATCGTAGAGGCGCATGGACATCCTGCGTTGTGGATTAGCGTTAACATTTGGTGTAGTAGTGGTTGCATCCAGCGTATTCCATTCGGAATCAGGTACAGGAACGCCATGGGATAGTACCCAGGAATCGATTTCGGGTTGCTGGCTAGATTGTGTCGTAACCCCAGCTAGGATGTATCGTATTTGCCCGCTGGCTACCATTTGCTTGAGTTCTTCTGCTGTTAGGATTTTTTCTGCCCCAGCAAAGCCACCATAGGTCATTACGGACTCCCCGGTATCAAGGATTATGGGAGCAGCCATACGAGCATTGGACACTGCTACCAGATATTTTTCGTTACCCTTATGAGTCATAAGAAACTCATCTAATTTACTAGTATTGGGTTCCATCGTCCTCCCCCAGCCATTAGCTCTACCCCCAGGTGTATTTTGTACTGATTGGGGATTAAGATCAGGACCGGCGAAAGGCGAGGAACCATTTCTGGCACCATATAATACAGGAGTGAGAGACCAGGCAAAAGGTGCAATTAATAAACAGATCATACAAGCACCAATAATAGAATCTGTGTAACGTTTTAGATTTTCGTTGCTACTACGGGCTAATAAATTCAATATGAAAATTGCCAGTAGGCCACTACCGATGACCATTGCTAACATCCAATTGTGCCATTCCGTATATTGGGCAATGATCCATGCTTGGCTGCCAATCGTTATCAGTAAAGCCAGCAGTAAGATGTACCAACTCTTGTTTTTGCTGCTGAACCAATGGCAAAGGCTGCTGTAACTAATGGCGACTAATGCAGCAATGGCAGGAGCCATCATAACAAGGTAATAGCGATGAAATCCTTGGGCTACGCTGAAAAAAATCATTTCAGGGATAAGCCAACAGCTCCAAAAGAGTACCGCAGTGCGATGCTTAGCAGGCAGTTCCCCCTTGCGAGCTTGGTAGAGGGCAGCGAAGATTCCAATGAGTGCTAAGGGCAGTAGCCAACTAATTTGCCCACCAATTTGGCGATTAAAGAGTCTAAACAAACCCGCTGTGCCAGTTTCTCCTGACAGGCCGCCGAGTTGCCGAGGATTTCCAGAATTCACAACATTTCTAGCTGGTGGTGCATTACCTGGCCTCCCTGTCCTGTGACCGAGAAAATGTCCTAAACCGTTATAACCAGTTGCCAATTCAAATTCTGAGTTTGTCTGACTGCTACCAACATATGGTCGGTTTTCCGGTGAAATAGTATCGACAGCAATAAACCACGGTAACGAAGTGATCAATAGTACTAGTGTTGCCAACAACAAGTGCATACATTTCTTTTTAAAATTGCCCTGTTGAGCAAATAAATAGGTAATATAAAAAGCGGGCAACACTAAGAAGGATTCTAGGCTTTTTATATTGAAACCAATTCCAATTAGAAAAAAAGCAAATAACAGCTTTTTTAGTCCCAATTCCTGTTTAATAGGTAAAAACGCTACAGATGCTAATAACATGGTCATGACCAATAATACGTCAATCGTGTTATTACGACTTGCTGCAACAAAAATAGGTGTCAATGCTAAGACTAATCCGGCGATAAGGCCTGCGCCAACGCTGTGGTGGGCTTTCACTAAGACATAGACTAAATAGACAGAGGTTACCCCAGCCAAGGCTTGAGGAAGAATTAAACTCCAACCTTGAAAGCCAAAGCTTTCAGCGCTGATTGTTTGTAGCCAAAACCCAAGAGGAGGTTTGTCGATGGTAATAAAGCCCGTTGGGTCAAAAGAGACAAAGAAAAAATTGTGCAAATTCATCATCATGCTCTTGACTCCGGCTGCATAATAAAGGTTTGCAAAGCCTACCTGTCCGAGTTGAGTAAGATTCAAAAATAATGATAACAATAGTATAAAAATAATTCCTATTTTACGCATTTTTTCCTCCAAACTGATTATACAAAAGTGAGAAAAATCTCTACTGTGATTATAAGCAATAGGTATGACAAAAATATGACAAAAAGGTAATAATTAATAGTAAAGGCTGAGCAGAGGATAACAAGGAGTTGCTTTTTCCAGTAGTAGCATAGTAGTATTAAATTATTGTTGAGGGGTTGATATTATGGAATGTCGTCGGAGAAAAATTAGAATATTGGTCATTAGTATGATGGTAACAATATTTTTAGCCGGTTGTGGGAATAAACCGTTAGAGAATGCTACGGAAGAACACTCCAGTCTAGCGACGGATCAGACCATTGTCGATGAATGGAAAACGATTGTTCCTCCGCCGCCACCAGAGTTAAAAACAGTTACTATTGATGCAAAAACAACAGCATTGTTAATTTTAGACATGCAAACGGCTTTATGCAAGAATCCTCGCAGTATAGCATCCATTCCTAAAATTAATCAGTTACTCAGTGAGGCGCGGAAGAAAGGCGTAGTTGTTATTTATAGCTTAACAACGGCAGGGAAACCAGCGGATATTGTGCCGGAGCTGGCACCCGCCATAGATAATCCCATTGTAAAATCCAGTGTTGACAAGTTCTATAACACCGATTTGGACAAAATAATGCAAGACCGTGGTATAAAAACAGTGATTATCACTGGTACAGCAGCAAATGGTGCTGTTTTGCACACGACCACTGGCGCTACGCTACGCGGCTATCAGGTAATTATTCCTGTTGAGGGCATGTCGGCAAACGATCCTTATGCGGAGCAGTATACAGCGTGGCATATGTTGAATAGCCCTGGAACAAGAAATCGAGTAACGTTGACGAAAGTCAATTTGATAAGTTTTTAATTGTTATTCTATTTAAACAAATTAATGATAGCTCTTATACTTATCGATCATGATAATGGAGTGAGGTTGTCTTCTGCTGTAGTTAGTTCCGAAGTATCTATGGGCATCAAGAAAATTAAAAAACTTCTAACTTCCAATAAGACTTGTATGGTAAGATGTATCAGAATAATCGAATTACAATAGCAGCTAGGTTAACTGTAATAATTAGCCATTTGGGGGAAGGTGAATAATATGGGAAAGATGCACAATCATTCGGCAGCAGATGATGATCAGAGTCTCAGTCAAACTTCGTGTGATCAAATAGGAAATAAATCAGAAAAATTCTTTGGTAAATTTCACAAATTATTCATCAATAATCCTGCCCTAATGGCAGTAAATAGCGTGCTGGATTGGCGCTTTATTGACGTTAATGAAGCTTGGTTACATAAGTTTGGCTATCAGCGTGCAGAGGTTATTGGTAAAACAAGTACGGAACTTGATTTATTTATTGTTCCAGAAGCAGAAATATTATTTGAAATTCAGCATCATGAAAATGGCAAGGGCGTACAGATAAAAGTAAGAAAAAAAGACGGCAGCGTGCTTGATATGATGGTTACTGGCGAAATAATTGAGGAAGAATGTGGAACAAATGTGGTGTGGTTTTTAGCTGATATTACTGAAGATCAACAAAGTAAGCAGGATGATTTTGATGCTAAGGCTGGTCTGAGGGCCATTTTAGATAACCTGCCATTTTTGGCCTGGTTGAAAGATATTGAAGGCAATTATATAGCGGTTAATGAAGTATTTGCTAAATTTTGCGGGAAAACCATTGAAGAAATTATCGGCAAGAACGAATTTAATATTTGGACACAAGAAAAGGCTGCTAGCTATCGTGCTGATGACCTAGCAGTAATACGTAGTGGTAAACAAAAGTTTGTTGAAGAAGAAATTGATGAACAGCAAAGTGTGACATGGTTTGAAATTTTTAGAGCACCAATTTTTAATGACCAAGGAATAGTAACAGGAGCCACGGGCTTTTGCCGTGATATTACTGAACGAAAAAAGGATCTAATAGAGATTGAGCGGCAAAAGAATTTCTTAAAACAAATGATTAATGCCATTCCAGATCTTATTTTTTATAAGAATATGAATAGTGTTTTTTTGGGCTGTAATGAAGCCTTTTCTAAAAAAATTATTGGTAAAGATGAACATGAGATAATTGGTAAAACAGATTTTGATTTTATTAAGGATGTGGAACTGGCAACTTTTTTTCAACAGAAAGATTGTGAAGTGATGGAAACTGGCAAAATCCATAGTAATGAAGAAAAAATAACATTAAATAATGGTTGTAAAATTGACATTGAAACGATCAAGGTTCCTTTCTATGATGAAATGGACAAGATTGCTGGTTTAATCGGTATAGCCAGGGATATTTCCCATTACAAAAAAAATGAACAAGAACTGATGGAAGCTAAAGCCATTGCCGAAAAAGCTAACGTTATGAAAAGCCAATTTTTGGCAAATATGTCCCACGAAATTAGAACGCCAATGAATGGTATAATCGGCTTTCTTGAATTACTGAATATGTCAAATCTATCGACAGAACAAAAAGAATTTGTGCGTCAAGCCAAAACAGCTTCAGGGGTGTTGTTGTATGTCATTAATGATATCTTGGATTTTTCAAAGATTGAAGCTGGGAAATTGACAATGGAAAATACTGAGTTCCCAATTAAAACTGCGATTGAAGATGTTGTTTCATCCCTTGCACTTAAAGCTGCTGAGAAAAACATTAAACTTTATACAATGATCAAAGAGAGTGTCCCCCAAGAGGTGGTTGGGGATCCAGCGCGATTACGGCAGATTTTAAATAATCTAGTAGGTAATGCAGTGAAGTTTACTGAGCGTGGCGAGGTCGCGGTTATCGTGGATTGCATTGAGGAAGAGCACGAAATCGGCCTACTCAAATTTGCAATCAAAGATACAGGTATTGGAATTCATCAGGATGATATTCATAAACTGTTTCAATCTTTTAATCAAACTGATACATCTACAACTAGGAAGTATGGGGGAACAGGGCTAGGTCTTGCCATATCCAAAGAATTGGTAAAAATGATGGCAGGTAATATTGTGGTTGAAAGTACACTAGGAGAAGGTTCCACATTTAGTTTTGAGATACGTCTAAAGATAGCCCAAAGAGCCTTAGAGCAGCAAAAGGTATGTGAAAAAATGAATGATGTTGGTGCTGCTATGGGGTTAGAGGGTGAAGAAGAAAATCGATCCATTGTTAGAAAAGATCTAGCTAAAAGGGACAAAAAACCACTAAAAAAGAGAATTTTAGTGGTTGAAGACAATGACATGAATCGTAAAATTATCATCACAATGCTGAGGGCTCATCATATGATCTGTGATGTGGCGGTGAACGGGAGTAAAGCGTTACAGGCAGTAGCAGATAAAGAATACGATATTGTTTTTATGGATTGTCAGATGCCAGTAATGGATGGTTATCAAAGTACTATGGAAATAAGGAAGTTAGAAGGTAGTGGTAAACACTGTGTTATTATTGCCATGACTGCTAATGCCATGGAAGGAGACCGGGCCAAGTGTATTGAGGCGGGCATGGACGATTATATCAGTAAGCCTATTAATTTTGAGGTTATGTTGAAAATGATCGCAGAATATACAGGGCAGAGCAAGCAGAATGCAGAACCATTTAGCTTGATTTATAATAGTATTGGTGGATTGGTAAATGACACTGGTTTCGATAAAGAGGATGCACAAGAATTATTTGCAACCTACACAAAATATTTACCGAAGATGTTGGAAGATGTTAAAAAGACGATTGCCCAAAATGATTTTGAGAAATTGCAAAGAGTGGCTCATCAGTTAAAAGGTTCATCGGGAAATCTAAGGATAATGCCGATCTATGAGTTGGCAACGAAACTTGGAGAAGCTGCTATAAAACAAGAAAAAGCGGCATGCGAAAGACTTCTGGAGGAGATACAAAAACTATAAGGGGTCAGGCAACGCCTGACCCCCTTTCAATTAAGACATGGGGTAGTTATGGTAAAAACCAACTTCTACATTATCTAGGCAAGCAAGGGCTTCATCGGTCAAGACAGCAACTGAGAAGTATAGAGTAAGCAGATAAGAGGCAAGGGCTTTGTTATCAATGCCCATTGTCCGCATGGATAGGCTCGGCAGGATTTCATCCGCAATACCAGCCTGATGTAGTCCAACAACCCCTTGTTCCTGCTCTCCGAGGCGCATTAACAGTATACTGGTGGTTCCCACATAAGCGCCGCTTTTTGCCTTGCCGTCGACCATTAGTTTATTGCAAGGCACGATTGGTACGCCCCGCCAGGTCATGAAAGGCGAACCGTGAATAGTTACGGTAACTGGCGGCACGCCTCGTTTGGTACATTCACGACCGAAAGCAGCAATAGCCTTGGGATGGGCTAGAAACAAGGCGGGTTTTTTCCAAGCCCGTGAGAGCAATTCATCCATATCGTCAGGGGTAGGGGGACCATATCTTGGTTGCAAGCGCATGGAAGGAGCCACAGAATGGAGTAGACCAAAATCCTTATTGTTGATAAGTTCCCATTCTTGTTGTTCTTTCATGGCCTCCACGGTCAGGCGGACTTGCTCTTTGAGTTGGTCAATCGGGTCATTATAAAGATCAGCGACACGGGTATGTATTTTTAGCACCGTCTGTACAATGCTCAGAGGATATTCTTGAGGCTCTTCGATGTAGTCTACATAAGTTTCGGGCAATAGGAATTCACCTTGGTGGCCAGCCTGGATGCTAATTTTATGTTCGCCATGCTCATTGACTTTAGATTTCCATTCAGCCTTGCTCTGGGCTGTAGATTCCAAGCGTTTACCGAAATCCGGTTTTTGACGCATAAGGTCTTCCAGTTTACTTTGATCCAGGGTCAAAATAGAGCATAGAGACAAGGCTGTGATGGTTGCAGTGCAGGGCTTGTTACCTAACAGGGAAAATTCACCGAAAAAATCGCCAGTAGATAAGATTGCTAGTTGCAACTTTTGCCCACGATCTCCGATGGTAGTGGCTTGAACAGCCCCATTGGCAATTAAAAAGAGTTTATTACCCCATGCCCCTTCTTGAACGATTACTTGATCTTTTTTATATTGTTCTACAACAAACTCGTTGGCCAGTTCGTAGATTTCTTCATCCGATGCATTCTGGAATAAAGGTATTTTTCGCAGCTGATCGGAGGCTACACTGAAGCCACTATTTTTTTGTGTAATATGAACCTTACCCTCTTCTTTCGATAAGATTTTTATACGATTGACGCGGTAGGTTCCAGAATTAACTTGTACCCAAGGCAGAAAATCCAGGATCCAACGGGGGGTAATCGCCTCCATCATGGGGAGGGATTTAGTAGTAGTAGCCAAATTCTTAGCTACTTGACTACTTAGGCTTTCCTGATTATTCAGCAAATCACTGTTCATTACATTAGCCTCCTTGCCGTTCTTAGTGAATTGATTTTTTTATGGCCCACACCAATTCGTCGATTTCCCCATAGGTATTATAAAAAGCAATCGACGGCCTTATCGTGCTATCTAAACCAAAATGACGCAACGAAGGCTGAGCGCAATGGTGTCCAACGCGTACCGCAATACCTTGGCGGTCCAAAAATTGAGAAATTCTTGTGGAATCGGTACCTGGTACGATAAAGGATAAGATACCGGCTTTATGGGGCGCTGTGCCGATGAGGCGCAGTTTAGGGATAGTAGATAATTTTTCCGTACCGTAAAATAGTAGCTTTTTTTCATGGAGTTCAATTTTTGCCAGGCCTACAGTAGTGAGATAATCGATAGCTGCCCCTAATCCCACTGCTCCAGCAATATGACCAGTTCCAGCCTCGAATTTATTAGGCAGGGAATTAAACGTGGTGTGTTCAAAGGTGACGTTTTTAATCATGTTGCCGCCGCTTTGCCAAGGTGGCATTTGTTCTAGTAGTGCTCTTTTTCCATAAAGTACACCAATTCCTGTGGGGCCAAACAGTTTGTGACCGGAAAAGGCGTAGAAATCAGCTCCCAAGTCCTGCACGTCAATTTTAAAGTGGGGAATACCTTGGGCGCCATCAACCAGCACAGGGATGCCTCGGCTATGAGCGATAGCAATAAGATTTTTGATGGGCAGCACGGTTCCCAGAGAGTTGGAAACATGGGGAATGGCAATAAAGCGAGTTTTAGGACTAAGAAGTTTTTCATAGTCTTCGATAATAATCTCGCCGTGCTCATTTGCAGGAATTACGCGTAATACGGCGCCCTTTTCGGCACATAGCATTTGCCAGGGCACAATGTTAGCATGATGGTCTAGTACACTGACGATGATTTCATCCCCTGTACCCACCACCATACGTCCGTAACTTTGGGCCACGAGATTGATTCCTTCGGTAGCGCCACGGACGAAAATGACTTCTTCTGCAGAATTTGCACCGATAAAATTCATAACTTTTTTCCGTGCCCCTTCATAGGCATCAGTGGCCCTTTTTGCTAACGTGTGGGCGCCGCGGTGTACATTGGAGTTATCATGGGCATAAAAATGACTAAGCTTATCAATAACGCATTGGGGTTTTTGAGTTGTGGCGGCATTGTCAAGCCAGATCAGTGGTCGGCCGTTTACCTGTTGCTGAAGTATCGGGAAATCTCGGCGGATTGCCTCCACGTCTAACTCTTCGGGAGCTAAGGCTGTTGAGGCGGGATTTTTGGGTAAAAAATAGTAGCTACTAGCGTCAGTGATACTTGCTGGTGGACAGGATAAAGAAGAGGATGCCAATGAATTGCGAATTTCGGTTACTAGGTTGGCATGTAGTTGGTGGTAGTCACTCCCCAATAGAGGAAAAGCTGGGAGAGAAGTCTGGCTGCAGCCTTTTGGAGCGAGCTGGCAAAGAGAATCCTGATTCCAGTGATTTTCCGCTGACGCTAGGCGATCTTCTTTCGTAATAATAACCCCCCTTTGTGTTGACTAGAATGCTGGCATCTGCGGTGTAGCTTGAAAAAGGTAAAACACTATCTGCCTAAATAATATTCCAGCCATTCCAGAATAGAACAAGATTAATTTTAACATCGCTTGTTGTTTATTTATCTAGTATAATAGGATAAACAGACGCATAAAGGGAGGATCATTTTGGAGTTTTCTAGCTTAATTTCAGGGTATATGCAAAGTAAGATAGATGTCATTACATGGCAAATTATTCTTAACTTTAAAACAATATTTCTGGGTATAATTATTGAGGCGTTACCGTTTATTTTAATTAGTGTTATCGTTTCTTCAGTATTGCATAATTTTGTGTCTGAGGAATTGATTCAGAAAGTGTTACCTAAGAGCAAAATCTATAGTATTCTGCTGGCCTGTTTCTTGGGAATGATTTTCCCAGCCTGCGATTGTGGAATGGTGCCAATCGTAAGAAGGTTGGTTAAGAAAGGTGTACCTTTATATTCTGCAGTGGCCTTTATGCTATCTGCGCCCATTATTAATCCAGTGGTAGCCACTGCTACCATGTATGCATTCAATAGCAGTGAGGTTGCTTTAACGAGAATCAGTGTTGCTTTTTTAGTGGCATTCACGACGGGGTGGCTAACGAGTAAATTTTTTAGTGGTACAGAATTAAAAGATACAGGCCACAGTCATGAGCACGAGCACGGTCATGATCATGATTGTGGTTGTGCTTGTCATTCTCATGAAGAGCATACAATAGCAGGCAAATTTTTTAATGTGTTAGATGATGCCTGTGCTGAATTTTTTGAAATGGGCAAGTATTTGATCCTTGGATCATTTATTGGGGCAGCTGCCCAGACCTTTATACCACGAGTGCTATTACTCAATGTTGGTCATGAATCTTTCTTATCAATTGTTGTAATGATGTTATTTGCCTTTACCATTTCGGTCTGTTCCTCTGCTGATGCATTCATTGCTTCATCCTTTAGCACGAGCTTCACCATGGGGTCACTGGTGGCGTTTATGGTGTTTGGTCCAATGATCGATATCAAGAACACGCTAATGCTCGCTCATACTTTCCGCTGGCGATTTGTAGTTTTTCTGGTGGTAATGGTTTCATTGTTATGTGGATTGCAAACGTATCTATTTATTTGATCTAGTTCGTTAATATTGTATAGAAATGAGGTAAAGCTAAAAATGCCACAACTAAACAGGGAAATCTTCGCAAAAACCTTGTTATTGCTAGGATTTATGATACTATTATTTTTTCTAATTATCACAAATCAGTTAACGTTATACGTTCACCCCCGCGTTACAAATTTTATTATAATATCTGCTGGTATCATCTTGATCATGTTTTTAAGGCAGTGCTGGCATTTGAAAAAGGCTTGGACTCAGCCTACAGACAGGGTTCATGGGTATAAAATATATTGGAAATATTCTCCGTTTGTTCTGACTCTGATTTTAGCCTTTTTATTGCCCAATACTTCCCTCAGCGCCAGTCTAGTGCAGAATAAGGGCTTGAATAGTCAAATTACCAGTGATGTCTCTAAAGGAGAATATCGGCCATTGGCAGCCGAACTTAAGGAAACCAATCTGATTAAAGTTACGGATAAAAACTTCATTGCCGTCATGTCGGAATTGTATTGTTATCCTAAAGAGTATGTCGGGAAAGAGATTGAGATGCAAGGTTTTATTTTTAAAGATTCATCCAAATCCCCTGACCGGTTTTCTTTAGTTCGATATGTGATTGCCTGCTGTGTGGCAGATGCTTCCCCCTATGGGGTGCTGTGTGAAATTAAAGATGCAGCTAGCTATCCCGAGGGCGGTTGGTATCAGATTCAAGGAACGATCGAAGTAAACGAGAACCAAGGAAAAAGCTTCCCTGTTATTAAGATCACCTGGATCAAATCAATTAGCCCGTTAGCGGTCCCCTATGTTTTTCCTTAAACTTTATAGATACGAATAAAAAGAAATAGGAGAGTGATGCTGTTGTTAGCATCACTCTCCTATTTCTTTTAGACCAGCACACCCGATCTATTCACTTGATCTAATATAAAAAAACATTATAATTGTTAATAAAAGGGAATTTATAATGAGCTATAAGTTCACTAATAAGCAAAGTACAGTAATGAGAGGAGTAATGAAATGAATCGAATATCCAATATTGATAAGATTCCTAAGGAATATATGTATGACCCTGATTTTCGATCTAAGATGAAAACAATATTAATCGGTGATGCCATTGGTGACGATCATTTAAAAGATTGGACTTCGGACCCCAATCAAGAGTAAGGGAGCGCTATAGTCATTCCGTTTCGTGAGGTGATTGGTCGTTGCCTCACATTGTCCATATGCCTATTGATTATTTTAATAGGGAGGGATATACTACAATGTAGCAGAACAAATGTTCTGATGCGACATATGCTTACATATGGTGAAATTTATATTAATTAGCGAGGTGTAAAATGATACGATCAGATGGAGAACAATTATTAAAAGATTTTACAGCTATGGCATACCCAAAGCAAGTGACAGAAATCATTCCTGGCACTATATATCATGTAATGGGATATGGGCATAGTAATGCTAGCTTTATCATTGGTAAAACATCGGTCATACTGATTGATACTCTTGATACGGACTTTCGAGCCGAAGCCCTCAAAACCATTATTGCCGAACACACTAACAAACCAATCAAAGCTATCATTTATACCCATGGTCATCCAGATCATCGTGGTGGTGCTGGTGTCTTTATGGATAGCCAGCCAGAAATCATCGCATTTGCTCCTTGCAAGCCAGTCTTAGGCCGAATGAATGCTCTGGCGGACATACTTAATCAACGCGGTACTAGGCAATTTGGCTACCAACTTAGTAATGAAGAAGTTGTTTCCCAAGGCATCGGCATTCGAGAAGGGATGACTCAAGGAGAGGGACAACGGGCATTTGTGGCACCAAGCACTGTTTATACTCAGGAAAAAGTTGTACGAGATATTGATGGTATAACGCTAGAGTTTGTTGCAGCCCAAGGCGAAACGGAAGATCAGATGCTCGTCTGGTTGCCAGAATATAAAGTACTTTGTTGTGGGGATAATTATTATGGCTGTTGGCCTAATCTCTATGCCATCCGTGGTAGTCAGTATCGAGATATCAGTGCTTGGGTTGATACTTTAGATGAGTTGATAACTTACCAGGCTGATTATCTTCTACCAGGTCATACTCGCCCCATCATTGGGGAGTCTAATGTTAAAGAGACTTTAACTAATTTTCGTGATGCCATTGATTTTATTCTCACAGAAACCCTTAACAGTATGAATCAAGGCATGACCATAGATGAGGTAGCAGAAGCTGTCAAACTACCTGAAAAATGGGCTAGCCTTCCCTACTTAGGAGAATTTTACGGTACTGTCGCTTGGTCTGTTCGAGGTATATATACTGGCTATGTAGGATGGTTTGATGGTAATCCAACTAACCTCAATCCCTTACCAATTCGAAGCCGTGCGGAAAAAACGATCGTTCTTATGGGTGGTATAGGAGCTGTTCTTTCGGCCATTCGCGATGCTTTGGACAAGAATGATACGCAATGGGCGATTGAGCTCGCTGATATACTTCTTGCGGCAGATAGTAATAATAAAACTGCAAAGCAATGCAAAGCTCAAGGCCTCATCACTCTCGGGCATCAAGAAACAAGTGCTAACGGGCGTAACTACTACCTCGCCTACAGCAAAGAATTACTGGTTGAGTGATAACAATATTTGGTGAAGAGAAGGTTGACGATTAGCAATCAAATAACAGAAAATCCTTTAATCACCGAAGTTTCTTTAGCTCTAAGTAAGCACAAAAATATCAGTGCTTAAGTTAACATTGCATACGCAAGTCCAATAATAGCTATTACGAAAAATGCTCTACGGTTCATGTCGATATGGAAAATAAGCAAGAAAAGCCAGAAAAGCCAGTTAAACCTTGTACTGTAAGGTTGGACTGGTGTTTCTTGCTTGTATAAAAAAGGAGTAACCTATAGCAATTTCTATTGATAAATTATATTGCAATTCAGTTTATTTTGTGAAATAATATAGTTGAAAGTTCAACTATGTGTTTTGAGGTGAGATCTCTGGAACAATTGGCAAGTAATATCCTTAGAGAGGTTGGCATGTTATCCCGGTCGATTCAATCAATCAGCGATGTGAAATTTAAAGAACTTAATTTACAACGAGGACAATTTGTATTCCTTACCAGGGTATGTGAAAATCCTGGCTCTAACCAGATTGATTTATCTAATCTTTTAAAGGTAGACAAGACAACTACTACTAAGGCCATGCAAAAATTAATTGATGAAGGGTATGTCACGAAGGAAAGAGATCACATTGATAAGCGCATGTGGCGACTGTTTCCTACTAGTAAAGCCCATCGTATCTATCCAATTATCATCGCGGAAGAAAACAGAAATATAGCAGAGTGTTTTAGGGATTTTACTGAAGAGGAAAAGCAACTGGTATCTGAGCTTATAAAAAAAATGGGAACCAATATTCAAGAGGATTGGAATACACTAAAAAGAAATTGAGGTGCTGATCATGATGAGAGTAGCAACAGTGGATGATTTAGGCAGCATTATGGGAATAATTCGTAAGGTAATTGTGGAAATGCACAGTTATCAAAATTTTCAATGGGATGAAAACTATCCTCAGGAAAGAGACTTTGCTGGTGATATTAAAAATGGGAATTTATTTGTCTCCCTCCGCGAGGAAAAGGTCGTTGGCTTTATCTGTATTAATCGTAATCAGCCAGCTGAATATATGGATTTGAACTGGTCCATTGAGGAAGAGGCACTGGTGATCCATCGAATGGCAGTTGATCCGGATGTTAGAAAGGTTGGTGTAGGGCTTGAACTAGTAACGTTTGCTGATGAATTAGCAATAAAAAACAATGTGCGCTATTTAAAAACTGATACCTACTCCTTGAATACCAATGCTCAAGGATTATTTAAAAAATTAGGCTATCTTTTTGTTGGAGAAATGAATTTTTTGAGCAAAGAAAAGCCATTTTATTGTTATGAAAAAATGATTACCTGTTAAAAGTTTCTGTCGTTGTGGGCGATAGAGACAATACCATAGCTAGCGGGAAGGCTCAATAGACAGTGAAAATGCTGCAAATTGAGCTTTAACCATATCTACCTGTAGAAAATAATTGACGTGATCAATGAAATTTCAAAAGTTTTCATCTGAATAGCAGGCCTAGCATGGCTGATAGTAGTAATTTATAAAAATAAAGGAAAAGAAGTATTAGGATACGAAATAGCTATGTATAGTAATACTGAAACGGCCAAGAGTATAAGGAGGGGCAAAAGGATATGTTAGAACCGAATGTAATTGTGGAAATATCAGATCGTATTGCGACCGTAGTCTTGAACCGGCCGAAGGCCATGAATGCGCTGAATAGAGAGTTAGTGGATGAATTGACTAGGATCTTAGAACGGTTACAAGAAGACAAGGATGTCCGCTGTATTGTGTTAACTGGCAATGGGAAAGCTTTTTGTGCGGGCGGGGATCTGAGCCATTTATCCCAACTAGAAGATCCTGTTATTTTTAGACAGTTTATCGTAGATGTGGGTAGGTTAGCTTTAATGATTATGAATATGGAAAAGCCAGTAATCGCTATGGTAAATGGCGTGGCGGCGGGGGCAGGATTCAATTTGGCACTAGCTTGTGATCTTATTGTTTGTGCCCAATCGGCGAGGTTCGTTCAAAGTTTTAGCAAAGTTGGGTTAATACCGGATTGTGGTGGGTTATTTCTATTGCCAAGATTGATTGGATTACATAAAGCCAAAGAATTAATGTTTACTGCTGAAGCTATTGATGCCACCACCGCTTCGAATTTAGGTTTGATTAACCGTGTAGTGGAAGACGATAAATTAAAAAAAGAAGTGTATGAGTTAGCCCAGAAGTTAACCATATCTGCACCCATATCTCTTGGCTTTATAAAAAAAATAAGCAATCGAAGTTTTGAATTGGATATAGAGACTATTTTGGAACGGGAGGCCGATTTGCAAACTATGTGTATGGAAACTCAGGATTACAAAGAAGGGGTTGCGGCCTTTAAGGAAAAACGGCACCCGATTTTTAAAGGCTGTTAGGACATTTGGTGGCAGTTGTTTGAGCTACAGAAAGGGGTTAAGATGTAAAGATGGATGAGCAAAATTTGCGTGAAATTTGGTTATCAGGTGGTTGCTTTTGGGGAATTGAAGCATATCTTGCTAAAATTAATGGTGTGGTAGAGACCAATGTTGGTTATGCAAATGGTAATACGGTTGATCCTAGTTACGAAGAGGTTTGTAGTTCAACCACTGGTCATGCGGAGACGGTCTTTGTAAAATATGATCCAACGCGTTTAGATTTAAGCACCCTTCTCACGTACTTTTTTAAGGTGATCGATCCCACTATTCTTAACAGACAAGGCAATGATCGAGGCAGTCAATATCGTACTGGCATATATTATAAGGATTTAGCGGATAAAACGGTGATTGAAAGGGTAATTGCAAGGGAACAACAGAAATATTCAAAGCCCATAATTACTGAGGTTTTACCGCTAGATCATTACTATATAGCGGAAGAATATCATCAAAAATATCTCGTGAAAAATCCTAATGGCTATTGCCATATTGACTTGTCATAAATAAAGAATGATTCTATTAATAATGCCAACACAGTAACATCAAGCCTGCTAGCATGTAGCTGGAGGGCTTGATGTTTGCATTTATTTAGGCAGGAAAGCTAAGTTCTTGCGTCAGGAGGAAGCACGATTCATAGTGAATATTGGTATGACCGCACCGACAGCAGCAATAGCCATCACAATATAAATTAAATTGATATCGAATGTAGAAGCCATGAAACCAAATAGTAGTGGAGTAATGATATTGGTAGTTCCCCGAGCAAAGGTACTAATTGCAAAAATATCGTCATAATGATGCTTCTCTTCAACGGGTTGTGCAATAATAGCTTGGATAACAGGTATTGTTCCTTTTGTTACAATACCAAGTAGCAGTGAGGCTCCCACCATAATAAGTAGTTGGTGCCCTAATACAAGAATGATAAGGAGTATTGCCATAATAATTTCTGATATAATAAATACTTTCTGTGTGCCAAAGTGATCAATCTGCCATTTCCCAATAAGAAAGAAACTATCTTGATTGAGCAGCCTACATTCAGATATTATAGCAACTTTCTTAAAAGTGGGGGGGCCAGGGTTCTTGGTATAGCCCGCCGACAAACTGGGATCGATATAGATTGCTTAGAAGAACTCTTCAAAAAGGAAAACATTAAATTTTTTTATACAGTTCCGAACAATCACAACCCCCTAGGCACTTGTTATCCCAAGGAACAACGAAAAGCGATTGCGCAACTGGCGGAAGAATATGATGTATATATTGTAGAGGATGATTATTTTGGCGATATTCTGTTTGGCGACTATGGAGACTCCATATATTCCTATGGCGATCATCAGCACCATATCTACTTGAAGAGTTTCATTAAAATGATACCTTGGATCAGAATCGGTATCACGGTCATTCCAACCAGCTTATTGCCGATATTTACGGAGCAGGTAAGAGATTCCTATTACAATTCCTACTTCTCGCCGTCACTGGTATCTCAGTCAACCTTAGAAGTATATATACGTAGCAATTTATTAAAAAAACATGTCTCGTCCGTTAAAAAGGAATTGTCGTTGAGACTTGCATGCCTTAACAGGCATTTTCCAGAAGCGACAAGGTACGGAGCGGAATGGGTAGGAGGCGAGAGTGGTTTTTATTGCTATCTAAAATTCCCTGATTACGTTAATGAAACGCGATTGGTAGATAATTTGAAAAAAAGAGGAATTTTAGTCACGCCTGGGATTGATTGTTTCCTGAGCAGGGATTATTATGAAAAAGGCATACGCATTAGTGTAGCACGTACAACCGCGGAGGATATCAACAACGGAATTCCTGAAATATATCGGGAGCTTATGGGCACACGTTCTCGATAGTAGTCGTAAAGAGACTGCTATATGGAGTAGATTATGCCTATATATGGTTATGAGATGTTACTAAAGGCTCTTTAGATATGAGTTGAGTAATGAGTAAGGGATTTATTTTTAGGAGGATTTTTTATGCAGAGAGTGTATGAAACAGAACGGCTTATTTTAAAAGTGTTGGATCAATCTCATGCAGAATTAGTTGTAGATTATTATTTAAGAAATAAGGCTTTTTTAGAAGAGTGGGAGCCGAAAAAGAGTGACGAATTTTATACAAGGTTGTACCACGAAGAACAATTAGCCAATGGACTCACTAATATGGAGAATGGTAATTGTTTTAGACTCTGGATTTGCAAAAAAAATGATGATCGGATCATTGGCGGGATTGGCTTTAATAACATTGTCAGAGGGGCGTTTTTGTCTTGCCACCTTGGTTATAAATTAGCGGAAGCTGAAATTAATAAGGGGTATATGACCGAAGCAATCCACAAGGGAATTGGGATTATGTTTAACGAATTTGGGCTACATCGTATTGAGGCAAATGTGATGCCGAAAAATATACGATCGCTGAGGGTACTTGAAAAGTTAGGGTTTTATAATGAGGGGCTAGCTTACAACTATTTAAAAATAAATGGAAGATGGGAAGATCACATCCATATGGTGATGTTAAACGACAAGGTGTAGTCATAAATTATAGCCCTAGGAGCAGAAAAAACCGCCCTACCGATCATTGATCGGTAGGGCGGTTTTTAGGTCATTATTCGATTATAATGTCATGTATCAATACTGGTGCTTCAGCATGATCAGCAATGCGGATGCTTTCATATATCTTCTGGATGACATCATCCACATTTTCTCTGTTAGCATGGATGGTTACGAGGGATTCACCAACTTCGACCTTGTCGCCAATTTTGCGATTTAGCATTAAGCCTACTGCCAAATCAATGGTAGATTCTTTAGTAGCTCGGCCTGCTCCTAATAGCATGGCAGCCGTTCCAATGGCATCAGCTGTAATTTCTGCAACCACACCATTTTCTTTTGCTGGTACTTCAATTTGATAAGCCGCTTGTGGTAATTTTTCAGGGTGATCAACGATAGAAGCGTCACCACCTTGGTTAGCTAAAAACTCTTTGAATTTCGCTAGGGCCTTACCATTGCGGATCACTTCTTTTAACATTTCTTCCGCTTGTTCTAATGAATCTGCTTTATTAGCTAAGTATACCATTTGACGACCAAGAGCTAGGCAAAGTTCTTCTAGGTCTTTAGGACCTTTACCTTGCAAGGTATCAATGGCTTCTTTTACTTCTAGAGCATTACCAATAGCAAAGCCAAGGGGTTGGCTCATATCAGAGATGACAGCCATTGTCTTGCGTCCAACATTGTTACCAATACTAACCATAGCATGTGCTAACTCTCTGGCATCGTCGATGGTCTTCATAAATGCGCCGGAGCCGATTTTGACATCTAGCACAATGGCATCGGAGCCAGCAGCGATTTTTTTACTCATAATCGAGCTTGCGATTAGGGGAATAGAATTTACTGTGCCTGTTACATCACGCAAGGCATACAGCTTTTTATCCGCTGGTGTTAAATTACCAGTTTGACCAATAACGGCAATTTTATGTTCGTTGACTAAGTTAATGAACTCTTGTTTTTCGATTTCTACATGGAATCCTTTAATTGCTTCTAGCTTATCAATGGTTCCGCCAGTATGTCCAAGACCACGACCGGACATTTTTGCAACGGGAATGTCGAGAGCTGCCACCAGGGGAGCAAGTACTAATGTTGTGGTATCGCCTACGCCACCAGTGGAATGCTTATCTACTTTAATGCCTTTTATCAACGATAAATCAATGGTATCGCCAGAATTGGCCATTGCCATTGTTAAATCAGCCCGTTCACGAGCCGTCATATCTTTAAAAAAGACAGCCATGGCAAAAGCGCTTACTTGGTAATCAGGAATCTCACCTTTGGTATAACCTTCAATAATAAAATTAATTTCCGC
>Ga0224527_1000552_pt1 | contig 24094 bp, 23 predicted proteins | sample CBST0metaG_FD_179882 | JGI IMG/M metagenome (GOLD analysis project Ga0224527, IMG submission 179882) | Peat soil microbial communities from Stordalen Mire, Sweden - C.B.S.T0 | ecosystem: Environmental > Terrestrial > Soil > Wetlands > Peat | place: Sweden: Norrbotten County, Stordalen Mire... | reverse complement strand
GATTTGCAGATTCAATTGATCGAGAAAGGCAGGTGGAACGGCCAACATCACTGACCCCCCAACTTTGCGCAGATTGGTAGTATGCATTTGGCGAACCTCCGTGTGGTAATTATACTAAAGTATAACATAAGCCGTTCTATCGATAAAGACGAGATATTCCGACGGGAAGCATTGGCGGTCACTCGGGAACCTTGGGGTCGTCAAGCTCGAAGAAGCCAACACTGAACCCGGCCCATTGAAGTGCTGAGGTGATGTTGTAGAGGACTCTTTCACGGGTTTTGTCATCGAGAGTTACGTCTTGAGGATTGTTCCAACTGAGAGTCTTCGTGAGAAAGATGTCCATTTGGCCTGAGGCGCCTTCTCCGCTCAAAACGAGATGGCGACCCTCTTCAAAATAATCGTAACGATCAATCCGTCATGAAGAACCGGAAAAGGATAATGACCAGCCGTCGTCACTCACAATCTTGTTTTCGAACCATGGCCTGCGGAGAAGTGAAAGCGGTGGCACACTAGGCTGAAGAACAGCCGGTCTGCCTTTGCCCGGATCATAGGTTTCGCCATGGTTCGCAATGGTCATGGATTTGGAAGCAGTATACGCGGCGCGGGTTTCAAGGCCACTGTGAGCGTATTGTGGACTATCCGTAAGTCATCGTCCGGGTACCGATATCCACCGCCCCTTCCCGGATACTGTGAATTCGCGATGCCGCTTATCGTACCGCTTATGCGAATGATCTCCCCCATTTGCCCACCCGGTTCTATAAAATCGAAGTCGAATGAAAATCGATTGCACCAGACGTGAATTTCTCGCCCGCGCCACGGCTACATCCCTCGCTCTCGCCGCAACCGCAGCCAATCCGCCACTCTGGGCCGCCCCCACCGCCGGCCTCCGCGGGCGCTTCCTCACCCACGTCTCCGTCTTTCGCGTCAACCAGATTGAAGTCACTCCCACCCGCAACCTCGGTGAAGATGAATCCGTCGACAATCGCCCCGAACGCCTCCGCGCCCGCCGCGAAGCCTTCGCCAAAGGCTGTCCCGATGGCAAAATGACCTGGGCCATCAGTTGGCTCGCTCTCAAAGACGACCGCAAAGAGTATCAGGAAGGCCGCAAGCTCATGGCCTACTTCCACGACCGCTACGGCGACGAAATCACCTTCATCCCCGGCGGCTACTTCGCCCCCATGTTTGACACGCGCGAAAACAACCGGCGGACGATCCACTCTGCCCTCAGCCAGATCTCGAACCTGGTGGGCGGCGGTTATCGCCCCCAGTCCCTCGTCGCCGGATTCATGGATGCGGAAAATCAGCGCCTCCTCGCCGCTGACGAAGGCATTCACGTCTGCCAAGGCCAGATCTGGAGCCAGCACGGCATCGACAACGGCGACGGCGACGGCGGCATCTGCTACCCCTACTACCCCAGCCGCGAACACTACCTCAAGCCAGCCCAAGGTCCCGCTGATTTCATCGATTGCGTCTGCCTCGATGGCTGGACCTGCGACTTCCTCACCGCCCGCCGCAACGGCTTCGAAGGCAACTTCAACAGCCGCGTCGGCGTCGGCCCCATCGAGACCGTAGGCAACATGGGCACCGTCGCCGGCCGCAAAGAAATGATGGATACGACCGCCATTCACTTCGACGGCAGCGTCGCCGCCAACGGTTTCGGCTTCGTCACATCCATCTGGGAAACCTCCATCGGCCACGACGAAGACCTGACTTACTGGCTCCAGGCCGTGCGCGATCGCTGGCCCGACACCCGCGTCCTCACCGAAGGCGAATTCGGCCTCGAATGGCGCAAGCACAACCCCAACAACGCCCACCTCGACTATCGTTTCGATGAGAAGGGAACCGGCGCCCCCGGCTCCGAGAAGAACCTCGAAATCCAGTGGTTCATGAACCGCGAATTTCGCCTCGCCCTGCTCCGCGACTGGACCAAAAACGCGCCCGCCCAGGTCATCGACTTCACCCGCTATGATCTCAAGGCCGCCGAGCCTCAAAGCCCTCAGCGCGAATGGAGCCTGATGAACGTCCTCAACCAGAAAGGCACGCGCCCTCAAGACAAGCCGCGCCCCTTGCACGAACTAACCGCCGACGACCAACGCCGCATCTTCGCCCATTACCCTGAACTCAAGACCCAGGCCTGACGTCGTCCGCCTGAAGATGACTGCGCGAGCAATCGACCTATCTGCATGCTCGCGCAGCCACCATCACCAAGTCGCAATCGACCAGCCCGCTTACGGAATCGAAAATCCGCCAATATACCCGGCTCCGTTCCCACCTTCCATGTTGAATATATCGCCGCCTTCAGAGCCGGTTGTCACCAGGTTGACGCTCGTACTCCCATTGCCCGTGCCGTTCGTAGTGAAACCGCCGATCACATACGAAAACGAACTGTACAGAATCGTTGTATATGTCTGGACAACATTGTAAGCAGTGTTGGGCAACGCCCCCGTCACCGTGAACACCACCGTACCATTCGAGTAGCTCACGCTGCCGCTGCTCAACGGATCCTGCTTTCCTTGCGCCGAAGCGATCGCGCCATTGTTGGTTTTGGTCTCCGGCAGCAGCGTCAGGTTTCCCTGCGAATCCGCCGTGAATACCCCAAACTGCGGTGGATTTGCGTCATTCGGATCAAGCTGCACGACCACATAATTCCCAGTCGCGACCGGCGAAGCGTCAGGCCGGTAAGCGCTGTAGTTCACGTCGCCAGAAACCGTCACATCATTCAGCGCACCCAGATAATTCAGCTCGCCTGAACTCGCTCGCTGAAAGCGCGTCACACTCGATTCGTGGCCGTAAAAGACGTCCGCGTACGCAAACGTCTCGCTCCCTAGAATCGAAGGAACGTCCACGCCGCCGCCCGATTCTATGCTCGCGTTCGAGTCCCCTATAAAAGTGAACGACCCGCCGCTGTTGATCTTGTAAGTCTGGTATGCCCCGCACTCATCCGAGCCCCCGTTTTGGAGTACCACGTAGATGTACTCGCCCGTATGATCGAGCACCGCATTCGCGAGGCCGTTCTTTCCGCCGCCACACCCGCCACCGGCATAGCCGAGAAAGGGGATCTAGCCGGCTTGCGATTCAATCGCTCCGTTCGAGCCAATTCCGTAAGAGTGGATCAATGTTTGACCCAGCGTGAAGAACTTCGTCGAGGTGCTGCCAACTATCTGCCCGGACGGCTTGAACGGAGATCCGGAGATGGAACTCAGTTGCCCGCTTGACGAGGTGCTGAGACCATAAACGGGTCCCGAGGAACCCTGCGTTTGAATGTATACGTGAGCTGCGGTAGATGAGGTTGACTGCGCACCCGCCCCTGCGACCAAGGCGAGTAAAGAAAAGACCACAAGAGAACCGGAGAGGCAAAAGCCCCTGGCAGCATGATTCATTGGTATTCCACAGCGAGTGATGTATTGGCCGTTTTTCGATGTGGGGGAGAGGTGTGACTTCGGAAAGATAGCCAACCAAGGCAGCCGGATTGCAGTCGAGCGCGCGGCAGCCACGAAGTGGGGTGGCAGGTTGTCAAGAAACGTTGCTTCTTTGAGCGTCCGACTCAATGATTTTCATTATGCCTACTCTCGAGCGCTGGCCGGCTTCGCCTGCTACCTCTCGATATTCTCCCCGCCTTTTTCATTGACTAAGAATCGGCGGCTTTGAACGTGTAGGGTACGCATTCACACGGCATCATGGTATCTTGAGCTCGAGAAGGTTAATGCAACAAACCCCTTTTCTTCTATATTCAATCCCATACGTTGATGTGTCCTTCGGAAACCAAAACGGAATGGTCGCAGCCGAACGAATCGTCGGTCACTGGCGTTCGCTCCGACATTCGTTGGCGTCTTATCAAGCGCATTCTTTCCACCGCACCATTTCAGCAATCGCCGAGGTTGCATTCTCTGCTTTCTTACCTCGCTGAGTTTTCGATTCGCGGCAAGTCTGATGCTCTTACGGAACGCCAGATAGGCATCGCAGTGTTCGGAAAGCTCAGGGACTATAGCACTGCCGAGGACAGTACGGTCCGAGCGTATGTGAGGCAATTGCGGCTGGCGCTGCATGAGTACTTCGCAATGGAGGGTCGCCAGGAAACCCAGCGGGTGGAGATCCCGGAAGGTTCCTTTGTCCTCAAATTTGACTATGTCGAGCCACGTAAAAAACCATTGCCGATCTTCGAATGGCTCCAGAATCGCTGGTTGATACAAATCTTCTCTCTAGCTGCTTTGGCCACGGCAGTTGTATGCGCCATCGGCTGGCATCGCGCAATTCTTGTCAGCTCTCATCAGACCCCGCCATGGCCACTCAATCGAGTGCTGCAGGCAGACCTGCCTACCAGGATTGTCGTCTCTGACAGCGGTCTGATGCTTCGGCGTTTAGGTGACCATAGGATCACTCTTGAAGAATATTTGCAGCAAGACTATCCGCAACGATTGATTCCGGCGAATGTACCTCGGAAGGTCCAAAACCTCTTGAACTATATCGCGGACGCACAACTTACGTCTTTCGCTGACGTCAGCGCCGTATCTAGCTTGATGAAAGTGGCTGGCCCGTTTGGCCGGCAGTTGGTACTAACCCCGGCGCATGACATTCATCGAGACGATATGAAACAGGGTAATTACATCTTTGTCGGAGGACCGACTTCGAACCCTTGGGTAGCGCTTTTTATTGATAAACTCAACTTCCAGCCAGTCGAAGAAACCGTGGGGGGCGGTATGCACTTCCACAACCGCCACCCACTGCCCGGCGAGCGAATGGACTACCAGGGCTTGGCCAGCACTGGCTCAACCGGACAAGATTACGCAACGATTTCTGTGCTACCGGGCCAGGCAGGGCATGGTAATGTCTTGATCCTCCAAGGTCTGCGCCAGGCGGGGACCGAAGCCCTTGGAGCAGCCCTAGCCAATAACGAGGATCGTGCCGCGTTGGAGCAGGCCGTCGAGCGCCAGTCGAATTCAGCTGCGCCCTATTTTGAAGTTCTGGTTCGCTCGACAGCCCTCGCTGGGGCGCCGGTCTCGTTCACCATCGTCGCCGTGCGTATCATTCAGCCTGAGTAAGCCTGAATAGGTCAATATCAATTCCTTCGGCGGCTTCTGTTCCGCTGTGCCTCGAGCCACGGGGTTCCGAATCCTCGCGTTGATGGTCCTTACCTCACCCAAATATCCAAAGTGCAGGCTGGGAGCGAATCGCCCCCAGTCCACAACCAACTGCTCACCGCCCGGTGACACGGAACCAAGCGTTGCCGCCGGGTCCTAGCTGCTCGCCTTCAACACCTGCGCAGGCATGTCCAGGCTGAAGTCTGAGAAACCTTTCGGCTGATTGAAGTCGCTCATCCCGTCCGAGAAGACGGTCTTCTGCCCCGCCAGCACCGCTTTGCCGGTTTTCAGGCTCTCATTCGCGTTCACGGTATAGAAGTGGATCTTCTTGCCCGCCAAGTCAAACTGCATGAACCGGTACCATCCGTCGCCGCCTGCGCTGCCCAAAGTAGTGTTTCCCTGGTAGTCGGAAAGAACCTGGTAAACAGGGTTGCCGGCCTTGTTTTTGTCCACACGGATGTTCTCTCCCTTGGAGACACCAGCTTTCTTGCCCGATGGAGTTTCCACGCTCTCAGTTCCGCCGAAGGCATGACCGCAGAGAACTAGGAAGATCTGGTTGTTCGGAGCAATCAACTTGATCCAGATGTTTTCAGGATCGTTATAACCGTGAGGAGAACCCACCAGCCAGTCCGCGCTGTTATATGAAGGCTTGTCGGACGTATCTAGCGGTGGGTTGTCGTCGCCATTCTTTGGCGGGCTGATATAGGAGTGTGTCGTTACGATCGTCGGGTAGCCAGGGTAAGCATCGATCACCTCCTGGGCCCATGCGATTGCGTGGTCGTTCGCCTCGAGCTCGAGCGCGATGTGCAGGAACGTTTTGCCGCCGCCTGAGAAAATCTGGTAGCTCGACAAACCGTAGTTGCAGGCTGTGCCGGACGGAAAAAATTCGCCCGTCCCGTGTCCGCCTGCACCGTTGCTGATGTACCCGACCTTGTCCGATGCGCCTCCGTACCAGGACTTTCCCTTGAAATATTTCGAGTCTGAGCCAAAATATTTCTTCCACCACGACGCCGTGCTCACCAGCGGAGGATAATGTTCGGGAGCCACGTAGCACATGTTGTCGTAGTCGTGGTTTCCGATGGCTACACCGAAGGGAATCCCCGCAGCATCGAGGATGTCAATCGCTTCCGTCGCATTAACCCATTCAATGTCTTGGGCCGTGCCGAATCTCGTCGGAAAATCGGCCGGTTTTCCGTCCCCATGCTCTACCATGTCGCCAACATGCGTAACGAACGCTAGATTGAGTTCCTGCTTTTTGTCTGCCAGGTACTTGGTCTGGGCCAGGAAAAAGTTCTTGTTCAATGGCTGCTTGGTGGTCCCATCGACGTAATGCTGCGTATCGGCAATCACCGCGATGGTGAAAACCCCGGAGCTGGTTTGGGCTAGTGGCGATCCGAATAATATCCGTGAATTGGCTGCCGCCGCGACAGCCGCCACACCCGCTGCACCAAATTTAACGAAATCTCTTCTAGAAAGACTTTTCACTCTATTCTCCTTGCCTTAGATTTGCTTTACTTAAATGTCTAGGTCTGACTGTTTTTTCACCGTTTTAAGTGCTCCGCTGTCAGAGGGTGATAGGTAACTATATTTTCTGTTACTTCAGAGTAAACCATTTGTGACCTCAGAAGATGACCATTTGGTGAATTTGGAGGGGTGCTCACACCGACGAATGTCCTGCTCGGTAAACCCCAAATCCAGGCAGAATCGGGCCTTTTTTCTATATTCATCTCCGCCAACAACTTACGCCTGTTCAAAGATCCGAACCCCGAGCTACTTTCACAATCGAAGTTCGTTTGCGAACCAAACTTTGGTTACCAGTTGAGCAACGCCGCACCTGTTTTGGGCTTCCTTTTGGGTTCCACTTTCGTGTTTGTTCAAGCCTCTTATCCGCCGAAATTGGCAATTTTTCTCGCCAAATAGCCCTGCTATTTCATTCGAAAAGTGCGCTAATCCTCGCGTTTTTGACCGGTTTTTAGTCGAATTTCGACCAGATAGGATGCTGTGAATCGAGGCGTAACCTCGTATCTCGCGAGGGAACACTGTCTGCAATTTTCCTGCATTTTCGTGCAGAGAATGCCGTTTTCGTCCTCACATCGCACCCGCCTTTTCCTCTGCTAGAATTGGCGGTTGATCACCGTTCTATGCTTTGCTAAAACGTTTTTGCACTGAATCGGTCGTCATTCGTCGCGCGAAATGAGGTTTGTCCTATGAGAGGCATCACTCGTCGTCTGTTCGGCAAAACTGTGGCTGCGGCTGCTGTTGCCGGAGTCACGCTGCCCAAGATCGCTTCCGGTCAATCGCAGCCGCAACCCGCAAGTCTTCGTTATCCAAAGGGTTTCATGTGGGGTTGTGCCACTGCTGCCTATCAGATTGAGGGTGGTGCCCGCGACGATGGCCGCGGTCCGTCACTTTGGGACGTCTTTTCTCACACTCCCGGCAAGACCCACGACGGAGAAACCGGAGACGTTGCCGACGATTCCTACCACCTCTACAAAGAGGACGTGAAGCTGCTTAAGGCTCTTGGTGTCAGCGGTTACCGCATGTCGATGTCGTGGTCCCGCGTCTTTCCCAACGGCACCGGAGCGTCCAATCCCAAGGGTCTCGACTATTACAACCGCGTCGTCGATGAACTGCTGGCCAATAACATCACGCCCTACATCACCCTTTTCCACTGGGACACGCCCGCGGCTCTGGCTGGCGGCTGGCAGTCGCGCGACACGTCTAAAGCCTTTGCTGACTACGCCGCGTACGTGACCAAGCGGCTGTCTGACCGCGTGCACCACTTCATGACTACCAACGAACTGGTCTGCTTTACCGACCTCGGCTACAAGGTCGGCCAGTTCGCTCCCGGTCTTAAACTCGCCGACGGCCCCGTCAATCAGATCCGCCATCATGCCATCCTTGCCCACGGCCTCGCGGTGCAGGCCATCCGCGCCAACACGCCCAAGGGCACCCAGGTTGGCCTCGCTGAAAACGCCGTCGTCTTCGTCCCCGTGATTGAGACGGAAGAGCACATTGCGGCTGCCCGCAAGGCTACACGCCTGGGCAACGCCCAGTTCCTTACCGCGATCATGGAAGGCAAGTATCCCCAAGAGTATCTAGAACATGAGGGGGCCAACGCGCCCAAGGTCGAGCCCGGTGACATGGAAGCTATCGGCAGCAAGCTCGACTTCGTGGGGCTCAACATCTACACGCCGGAGTATGTACGAGCAGAGAATTCACCCATGGGTTTCGCCGTGGAGCCGCACCCGACCTCGTATCCGCATATGGCCTCACCCTGGCTCACCATCGGGCCGGAATGCATCTATTGGGGCGTCCGCAACGTCGTCGATCTGTGGAAGGTGCCTGCCATCTTCATCACCGAGAACGGCACTTCCTCTGACGATGTGCTCACCGCTGCCGGCCGGGTCGAAGACACCGACCGTGTCATGTACCTCCGCAACCACCTGACGCAGTTGCAGCGCGCCACCGCTGAGGGGTACCCGGTCAAGGGCTACTTCCTCTGGAGCCTGCTCGACAACTTCGAGTGGGCCGACGGCTACAGCAAGCGCTTCGGTCTTCACTACGTCGACTTCAAGACGCTGAAACGTACGCCTAAGCTCAGCGCCGACTGGTACAAGGAGGTCATCGCCCGCAACGCAGTGGTTTGATAGCCTTTGATAGCCAAGGAACAGACCTAAAAAGGGTTGGGATGCATGGGATTTCCTGCAATTCTACTGCAGATTGCAGTAGAATTGCAGTCGGAGGTCCCACATGCCCAGGCTTACTCTCGATATTGACGACAAGTTCAATCAGAGCCTCACCGAACTCGCTAACGGCACCACTAAAGCGGAAGTTATCCGGAGAGCAGTCGCTACCTATCAATATCTGAAGTCACAAGTGCCGGATCAAAGTTCCGGGAAAAGAGTCTCGATCACGGATGCCGACGGCAACGTGCAGAAAGACGTGATTCTTCCATAAGAGGGAGGCAGTCGAGGGCGTCCCAACCACCTCAGCACGAAGTTGTCATGATTTCGCCTGCGGAATCCGGAACTGCCAAAATGGCACCCGTCGACCGCTGGGGAACAAGGTTTGTTTGGTGGGCGGGCGCTTGGGTGCTGGTGGTCGGATCTGTCCTGCTCGGCTACTTTCTTTTCAATCACCCAAGCGTCCCGAACGCCGCGAACCAGACTCCGGATCAACTCAAAGAAACCCTGCAGACCTACCGCATACTCGACGATGAATTTCAAAAATCTTTGGCGTCAGTATTTGATCTGCTCGTCACAAAGACTGCGTTGCCGGTAGTGACGCTGATGCTGGGATACTTGTTCGGCAAGCGGCAAAACTAGATTCCGGCACACTCATCACTTTGTAGCCGCTTCAATCTCCGCCCATTCGTCCGGTCCGAGTTTTAGCCCTGCGGCAGCAATGTTTTCTTCAAGATGCGCAACCTTCGACGTGCCTGGAATGGGTAGCATCACGGGCGATCTGTGCAGCAGCCACGAAATCGATAGCTGTGCTAGAGAGCTCGAATAGCGCTTGGCAATCTCTGCCAGCGCCTGCGCCGAAGGCTGGTCCGGCTTCAGTATCTTGCCGCCGGCGATCGGGTACCAGGGCATGAAGCCGATCCCCCGCTGTTCGCACCACTTCAACGTCTCCTCGTGCCGTCTGTCGGTCAGCGAATATCGATTTTGAACGGTTACGATGGGCACAATTTTTTGCGCTGCTTCGATTTCCGCTGGACTCACTTCACTCAAACCGATGTGACGAATTTTGCCCTGTTCCTGCATCTGTTTCAGCGCGCCCAGGCTTTCCTCCAACGGCGTTTTGGGGTCGATGCGGTGCAATTGATAGAGGTCGATGCGCTCCAGCTTAAGCCGCCGCAAGCTCATCTCGACGCACTGGATCAGGTAGCCTGCGCGACCCACATACTCTGTCTTTGCCGGGCCTTGGCGCGTGATGCCGCCTTTGGTCGCGATGACCAGTTCGGCAGGATAGGGATGAAGCGCCTCGGCAATCAGACGCTCGGCAATTTCGGGACCGTATGCATCCGCGGTATCGATCAGCGTGACGCCAAGTTCCACGGCGCGTCGCAATACGCGTTTGGCTTCGGCCGCGTCGCTGGGTTCGCCCCAGGCGCCGTCGCCCACCAGGCGCATGGTTCCGTAGCCCAGGCGATGAACTTTAAGGTCGCCGCTGATAGAAAACGTGCCGCTCGCCGCGGCTGTTAGTGTACTCATGACTCTTCAGATGCTACTCGACGGACGTTCGTGTGGCCCAATGACCGGTGGGCGCGGGCTTTGCCGTACATTGGAACTCGACACCAGCGCAACACGTATAAAACACTGTAGAGCAAGGGAGAATCAAACCATGAGCGGCATAGCCTATCCGAACACACAAGCCATGTTTTATGAGCAGTATGAATCTGTTCGCCGCGATGAGGTGATTGGCATTCTCCTGGCGCTGTTCCTGGGCGGATTCGGCGCTCACCACTTCTATCTGCGGCGCACCGGCCTGGGAATCCTCTACGCCTGCTTCTGCTGGACGCCGTTTCCCTGGGTCTTGGGGTTTATCGAGTGCTTTTTCATGCCTGGCCGGGTGCGCGAGTTCAACGCCATTCAGGCTGCCGGTATTGCCGCTGCTCTCGGGATGAGCGTGCCCCTCGGATGGGGCTGGCCCACGAACGTCCCAGTCAATGCAGCGCCGCAGCCCGTCTATGCGCCGGCCGCTGCGACTCTCCCCTTAGCTGGAACGCTAATCGCCTGCAGCAAGTGCCAGCAGACTAATGTAGCTGGCTCGCGATTCTGCTCGGCCTGTGGTGCGGTGCTCTAACCCGCACCTGGCAACTGCTTGAAACTACATGTTTGCGTGGCCCGAACGCATTGACTCGTTAAATTGTGGCTTGGTGAAGTTGAGTGCCGCGTCCAGCGCACCCTTGAACTCCGATGCCCGCGCCATCAGTTGCGCGGTCGGTGCGGCAAATTCGCCGTTCAGGGTCATCAAACCCTGCGCGGCCTCGTCGCCTGCCATGCGAAGCAACTCCTGCTCGGTGGTGTTGAGATACTGCGCATCGCGCGGGTCTGCGATCCACACCGGTTTGCCGTCGCCGAGAACGCCGGAGAGCCAGTAGACCTTCGAGAGCAAGTAGTCCAACCGCTGTTTATCGCTGGTGTCGTTGAAAACAAACTGCTTCTTCCAGCGGCTATAAAACCGCGTAGTCACGGGCACCGGCTGCCGATTGCCCGATTTGAGGAATTCCAACTGCCCCAAGTCGACCGTCTTGCGAATGGCGTTGTAGACAAAGGTCTCGGCGAAGGGCTGCTCCATGGCCGGCACAATCTCGGCGAACGTGACCGTGACCGACGCAGCCAGCTTGGCATGGAGATTTGGCGGGTTGCCATCGGCCAAGTGCATCTCACCATGGACAATGTAGGTGTCGGCGCCAGAAGTCGACCGATGGAACGGCCATTGGAACTTGCCAAATGCCAGCGGCAGTCCGCCCAAAGTCACATAGCACTCAGGCCGCGGATTGTGCAGGCGCTTGGCCTCAGCCGCAAGGTGGGCCGTGATCGTGGGCAGCAGATTCGGCTTGTCAAAATCGAACCCGTTGCTCAATTCGAGTTGAAGCGAGCGGCCGGCCACATCCGTCAGGCCAAGCTCAAACACGGTGGTAGGCTGACCATGGAAATCGCTGCCCTCGGTGACTGAAACCAAAGCGAGGCCGGCTTTCGCAGCGGCTGTTTCCAACGACTTGACGAGAGATGACTTGAGTTCGACTGTCATTTTTAGGGGAATCCTGCCTTCGAGATCTTTGCATTCCCATTCTAAAGGGAGCGGCCTTCGACATGCCGCATTTACAATATCAGGTGTGCAGACTGAGCCGTCCTCGCCCATTATTCTCGCTGAGAACTTGACCAAGGTCTATACGCAGGGCCGCATCCTAGTTCCCGCTGTTCGTGGAGTTTCAATGTCGGTCCAGCGTGGCGAGTTTGTGGCCATTGTTGGTCCGTCGGGCTCTGGCAAGTCGACGCTCTTTTATCTGCTGGGTGGGCTTACGCGCGCCACTGAGGGTCGCGTGGTAATCGACGGTGTCGACTTTGCCACTCTCAATGACGCTCAGCGCACGCGCCTGCGCAAACACCGTATCGCATTCATCTTTCAGAAGTTCAACCTGCTGCCGACGCTCTCAGCCATGGGCAACATTGAGATAGCCTATGCAGTCAGCGGCCGCAAAGAGCCGCTCGATCACGTCTATCTCGATCATCTCTGCGATTTGCTCTCGATCCGCGGTCGTCTCAAGCACCGTCCGTCGGAACTGAGTGGCGGCGAGCAGCAGCGTGTAGCGATAGCCAGGGCTTTGATTACGCGGCCGGCGATCGTATTGGCCGACGAGCCTACGGGGAACCTCGATACAAAGAACTCCGACGCAGTGCTGCAGATGCTTTTGCGGTCCAATCGTGAATTGGGGCAGACTACGCTGATGATTACCCACAATCCCGAGGCTGCATCGATAGCCGGACGCATTCTTTACATGCGCGATGGGGAGTTTGTCGCGCCGGATAAAGTGCTGCGCGCTAAGCCGATAGAGGCAGGATGTGAGACTCCGGGTGCGCCGGCAGTTTGACCTCATTTCGCCCGCCCAGTATACTCAGTCTTGCGACATGCGGGAGTAGCTCAGTGGTAGAGCATCGCCTTGCCAAGGCGAGGGTCGCGAGTTCAAATCTCGTCTCCCGCTCCAATCCGCCCTCCGGCGCCAGCCGGATTGGCTACGGTGGATTGGAGCGATCCGCAAACTGAATAGGCTGCCCTGCCAAGGCGCGGTACCCAAGTGGTAAGGGAGAGGTCTGCAAAACCTTTATGCGCCGGTTCGATCCCGGCCCGCGCCTCCAACACCTTCTCAACAACTTAGAGCAATTAATCCAGGCAGACTTTTTGCCGTGGCATCCAATAAGGCAGCCAATTAGCATATAAGCCCTGATTAATCAGCCGCGTGAGCTGTCGCGGGAGCCGGAAATCCGCCCCCGAACTGCCCGCTCAGCGTCTCCGCCGCCATGTCCGCCGACGCATCGAGAACATGCGCGTAGAACTTGAGAAGAATATCGGGACGCGAGTGCCCCAGGCGTTCCTGCGCTGCCTTGAGCGGAACCCGCGCCTCCACCATCTGTGTCGCCCCCCAGTGTCGCAGTAGACGCCACGTAATGTGCGGAAGACCAAGATCGCCCGCGACAGGCTGAATCACCCTGCCGAGAAGATCCTCGTGCCGGATCGGGCCGGGCTTCATCTTCATCCCGGTCTTGATGCGATTCGGAAACATCCAGTCTTCATCCTGTGCATTCATCCTGGCCTTCGCGGCAAGCAGACGCTGAACGTCCGCTTCCGTCAGCCGGATGGGGCGATTGGCGCGGTGGTACTTGGGCGTGTGGAACTTGCCGCGATTGACCGCGCGCACGACCCACAACATCCGCTTGCCGGCGTCCAGGTCTTTCCATTTGAACGCCGCCAACTCCTCCGGACGAACACTACTCACAGCGGCCAGCCAAACTGCCGTGCTGACTGGTTCCTTGAGCCGTTCGATCAACTGATTGAGCTGATCGCCGGTCGGCAGCTGCTTTTGTTCTTTGATCTCTTCCGGTGGAAGATCCGTGCCATGAGCAGGATTCGACGTGATGTATCCGTACTTGATCGCGGCAACGAAGATGGCGCTGAGGCCCCACTTTAAATTCTTGAGGGTTTGGACAGCCTTGCCTTCGATTGCCTTCTGGTTGAGGAATGCCTGCACCGCTTCGATCGAGATTTCAGACAGTTGCTGGTCACCGAATTCGGGGAGGTAATGCGCACGAATGTTGGTCTCATACCCATGCACCGTGGTCCCCTTTTTGTTCGCCAACTTCAGCGAGCGGTATTTTTCGATGAAACCGCGAAATGTCATCATCTTCTTCGGTCGATGTTTGCCATCGTTGATAGGTTCAAGAATCACGGCGAGCTTCTGCCGGGCGGCCTTCTCGGTTTTGACCTCTTTCAGTGAGCCAAGGTTGACACCCCTGCGTCTCCGCACGGTCTTCCCTGCTTCATTGACGACGTCCTCCCGATACGTGCCCTCCCAATAGGCTGAACCGCGATCCTCACGCAACCGGACGCTGCCGGCCTGAAATCGCTTGCGAGTCAATATCCACTTGCCCTTTCCGTTGACCCGAGCAATTTCGTCGAATGGCTTCAGCGTAGCATCGTTGCGGTACCTTTCGCGAGTCGAAAGATAGGCCGAAATCTTGTCCGGATCGAAGCGGACTGCGCGCCCACTCAGGCGATAAACGGGCAGAGGATTTTCCGCGCCCTTCCTGGTGCGCTTGTACACCCAGGCTTGGGACACCCCGAATACAGCACACAGTTCAGCCACCGTCAGCAGCTTCTGCGGCCCGAATGGCCTGGTATCGCTTCCCAGCCCCTCGATTTGGGATGGAACGGTTCTCATCAAGCTTTTCTCGGTTGCTCCCGTCCACGTTCGGAGCAGGAGCCTACGAAGCCATCTCTGACGACGTCGATAGCCTGACAATAGGGCGAAATTAGGGATGCGATTATTACCTTTTCATCCCGATCATTCCATCCGGAGCAATAATCCAGAACACGCCGTCACGTCGCACCTCACCCGGTCAACCCTAGAGCTCGATCACTGTTTGGGTATCCGATTCAAGCCGTGAATAGCCGCTCACTGTTCGGTTTCAGCGTTTTGCCGAGCATCTCTTCGATCTCAGCCCTCCATGGCTCTTGCATCGCCCGGACACTGCTTCGGGTCTTAACCGCCGCCCTGCGGACTGCGCGTGCTCTGCTTCGGCTTGCCACCCCACGGACCAAAGGCCTGTCCGCGGGGACCCCGACATGACAGCCGCCCTGCGGGTTTCGGGTCTCTCCAAAACAATCTTCTGCAAAGGACGCAGAACATTCTTTCGGCCCTCCCGAAAATGCACACGCTTGCCTTGGGAGGCGGGCCCCTCGCATCGCTTCGCGCGGTGTGTCCCAGTCGCCTTCAGAGACATGGGACCAGAGGAGATTTCAAAGATGGCAACCACGTCAGTAACAACCTCACAGCAGAGCAGCTTCACCAACCAGATCCTTCACGGCGATTGCATCGAAGTGATGCGTCAGATGCCTGCGAGCAGCGTCGATTTCATCCTCACCGATCCACCGTATCTGGTGAACTACCGCGACCGCGATGGGCGCACGATTCAGAACGATGCCGATGACACCTGGCTGAAGCCTGCGATGGCAGAAGCGTATCGGGTATTGAAGCAGGATCGCGTAGCCGTGATGTTCTACGGATGGACGAAGGTCGATGCGTTCTTCGAGGCGTGGCGCAACGCAGGGTTTCAGCCTGTCGGACACATTGTGTTTCGCAAGAGTTACAGTTCGAAGAGCAGGTTCCTCCGCTATCAGCATGAGCAGGCATTCCTGCTGGCTAAGGGCAGGCCGCCGCTGCCGAAACAGCCGCTCGGTGATGTGATGGAGATGCCCTACAGCGGCAACAAGCTCCATCCCACCCAGAAACCAGTTGCAGCATTGGCTCCGTTGGTCCGTAGCTTCACGTTGCCATGTGAGTTGGTATTCGATCCGTTCGCAGGTAGTGGAAGCTCTTGCGCCGCAGCGTTACTGACGGGTCGTAGGTATCTTGGCATAGAGATGGATTCCGAGTATTTCCATCAAGCCAGCGCCAGGTTGGAGCGAGTGAAAGGCAGGGTCGCTGCGAAGCGATCCTACCCTGTACTCATTCACACATTGCGCTGAGCGTACCCGCCACGCCTCAAAGCGAGCTATTGGTCCAAGTCGTGATCGTCACGCCTTGATCTGCGTTGCCGGAAACCGGATGAGGCTGTCCGTTTACAAGCTCAGATCCGAATAGGGAGCTAGTCGACGGGGATGCTAGAAGCCCGAGTCGGCAGGGTCATGTCGATGCAGCGAGCATGACTTACGAGTCAGGTGGCGCCACAACTGGAAAGCGCGAACTTATTTTGCTGCCTCAATCAGGATCCTTTCGACCTTTGCGTCAAGTTCCCGCGCCACTTTGAGAGCATCGTTGTTCCCATACGGCGCAAGATAGGAAGCCATCCTGTCATACGAGATGCGGACGCTATCGGGGCACTCCTCAATGAGGATGGTTACTGGCGCGTATGAGCCTGCGTCGACAACATGCTTCACCATTTCTTTCATGATCAGGGGATTCCCTGCAACGATGCGGAGAATTCTTGGCTTGCTGGTTCCATTCTCTTTTCTGAGAACCTCACCGAGGTCAAACCGCGTAAACTCCATAAGGCCGTTCGGTTGAGTCACCGGATCGACAACTTTTTCCATTTCGGCTTCATTTTGCGCAGCCGAAAAGCTCTTGCGAAACGCAGCCATGTTCGGATGGCCGATCGCAGCGTCGATTCGGGCGACCACCGTGTCAAAAGGCTCGGTGGTAACGATACTCACTCGTTGGACGTGAACTTCATGGATGCTCATATGCGTTGTTGCTCCTTTTGCTGTTGCTGCTTGAGCCGACATTCCGACACACGTAGCTAAGCCAAGTGCAAGGCCGGAGACCATCCGAGCGACGGCGGCGATTACAAGCTTCTTTTCGATTCCGTCCGTGCCGCACTCCTTGGTGTGCCTATAGCACAAATCCATAACGTACTAGACGTGGGCCTGCGTGCACAGGATGCAAAAATACGACCGGTCGGTCGTAAACAAAAGGCCGTACGGCCTTTTATACGGATCATCGAGTTTCCAAAGATACCGCCTGTCGATAAACCACCGACTGATCGCTTGCGCTGAATCCTGCTCGGGTATTGCTTATCCAATGTCGCAAGGAGGACATCCTCAAGCAGTTAAAAGTCAGTCTTTACGAAGTCCGTTGCGTAGCTGAGATCTTTCCATTTTTTCCCTAGCTCGATCTTCGCCAGATCGTTTGCTTCCGCGGCATTGAATGCGTCGATTCCGAGGACAATGCGTAACGGCGGCTCCGCAACCGAGGCAAGTTTCAACAATGCCGCTGCGGCCCTGGCCGGATCACCGGGCTGCTTTCCGTTGTAGTCGCGCTGAAAGCGCACGGTCTTACCCACTGTCGCATCGTATTCCGGACGTCCTTCCCGCACTTTCGTTGACGACCCTGCGAAGTCTGTCCGGAATCCACCTGGTTCAACGATGGTGACCTTGATGCCGAGGGGGCCTACTTCTTTCGCCAGCGTCTCGGAAAAACCTTCCACGCCCCATTTAGCGGCTGCGTACGGTGCGCGGCCAATAGGTCCGATGCGACCTGCGATGGAAGTGACCTGGATGATGTGGCCCGAACCCCGCTCCCGGAAGTACGGCAGCACGGCCCTGGTGAGAATAATCACCCCAAAGAGATTCGTTTCAATTTGCGCGCGAAAGTCTTCAATCGTGGTGTCCTCGATGGGAGCAACATTTCCATAACCGGCATTATTGACCAGAACGTCGAGTTTTCCGAAGGTCTGAATTGTGGCCTGCACGGCCTCACGTGCTTGCGCTTCGCTGGTGACATCGAGTGAAAGCGGCAGCACGAGATCGCCATATTTAACCTTCAACTCCGCTAAATCTCCGACGTTGCGAGCGGTTGCGGCTACCTGGCAACCGGATGCGAGCGCCGCTTCCGCAAATGCCCTTCCAAGACCGCGCGAACTCCCTGTGATGAGCCAAACCTGTGACATCATTCCTCCTATTGCTGCGCCACTGCATCTTGCAGCGTGTTCTACCTTTTGTTTTGTCCCGATGACCTAACTTTGCTGGTAGTCTTCTTCGCACGCTCGCGAATCTCTAGTTCAGTGAGGGCCTCAAGCAGAGTGCGTTGCCCGAGTATGGAGAGGATCGCCTCCTGCGCATCGTCAATCAACTCTTCGAAGTAGTCTTGCACATTGGAACTCACCAGGCAGCGATGCGGAATTCCGGTTCGAGGCGCCCAAATCTTGGTGTGGGCTACGACCGCGCGGTAGATGTCTCGCAGGGTAATTTCGGCTGCTGGCCGTGCGAGATGAACGCCTCCGGCCTTGCCCATCTGGGAGCGCAAGAGCTTGCTGTGGACGAGCGGCACAAGGAGCTTGCGCACGAAACTGGGATTGGCTCCGAGGCTCTCCGCGAGTTGGGAAGAGCTGAGGTGGGGAACAGACTGCTGCTCCGCCAGAGCCAGACTGAGCATGATCTGAAGCGCAGTGGGAAATCGAACGTCGATCATGATGGAAAATCTCCTCTTCCGCCAAACCTATCTGTACTTATGATTATTGCATAATGTGCGCTTATATGCTCCAATGATAGACACAGATGAAGGGCACGACGGTTGGCGATCGTTACGGATGGCGTGCCTGCAAGGAAGAGTTGATGCACCCAAGGTGAAGAAGAGAGGGAAAAACAGAAATGAGTGAGGAACGGGCAGTACAGCAGGTGCTCGCGAAATATGTGCGCGGAGCGGATGCGCGGGATGGGGCGGCAGTGGCTGCGTTGTTTACGGAAGCGGGCCGCGTCGAGATTTCGTATAACAACTTGGGCAGACTGGAGCCGCTGGGTGAATTGGTCGGCCGGGAGGCGATCGCCGGCGCCGTTTCCAACATGATGCAACCGCACCCGGCGCGCGGCTGGAGCCACCACACAACGCACGACCACATTATTGAAGTGGACGGCGACAATGCGACGATCGATGCTCAGTTTGTGGTCTTCGAGGTACGCGGCAAAGAGCGGCCAGCGACGGGATGGCCCGATGGCGCGTTCGGAGCGCAGGGAACCGTTACGCCCATTGAGTCGGGCTACTATCGACCGGTCTTGCGCCGGGCGGACGGCATGTGGAAGATCGATACTCTGCGCATTGTCATGAATATTCCATTAGCATTTCCCGGTCAATAAGGAGCTACCCGTGAAGGCGATGATCTATCGGCGGTATGGAGGACCCGAGGTCCTTGAACTGGCGGAGGGCCCCGAGCCAAAGCTCTCGCAGACCAATGTCCTAATTCGTGTGAAAGCGGCAGCTCTTAACCCAGCCGACCTTGCACTGCAGGCGGGCCTTGGAGATTCGATCATGGACGCGTGGTTTCCAGTCATCCCAGGCTGGGATGTTGCGGGCGTCGTCGAACAGGCTGGCGCGGGTGTGATGGAGTTCGCTGCGGGAGAGGAAGTGATCGGCTTCGTGCGCGAGGAGATTCTTCACCATGGCACGTATGCCGAGAAGATCGCTGTCCCAGCGTCGACCCTGGTTCGCAAGCCGCGTAATGCGACGTGGGCGCAAGCAGCGGGGCTGCCACTGGCGGGGCTAACGGCGTATCAGGCAATTGTTCACACACTGAAGCTGACGGGGGGCGAGACCGTTCTCATTCACGGGGCTTCAGGAGGTGTGGGCTCTTTGGCGGCGCAGATTGCGGTGCAACACGGGGCGCGCGTAATCGGATCGGGGTCGACCGCCAATCACGGGTACTTGCGTTCGATTGCCGTAGAGCCTGTCCTTTACGGAGATCATCTGGTTCGGGATGTGCGCGCAATCGTCCTAGGCGGTGTCGATACTATTTTTGACTGTGTTGGTCACGGGGTCCTTGCGCTCAATCCTCAGTTTGGCCGTGTTGGATTGCGCGCCTGCTCGATCACCGACAGTGCCCCTGGTGTAACCACGGTGTTCGCGCGGATGGATCAGGCTGATCTGGTGCGGCTTGTTGATCTTGTTGAAGCGGGACGGCTAACGGTTCCTGTTGCAGCGACGTATCCGCTCAAGGATGCGATCATGGCGCAGCTGGCATTGCGAAACGGGGGGAAGGGGCCAGGGAAGATCGTGCTGGAAGTAGGCTGACGGCGCTCGGTCGCGCTGGCGTTCCTGATGACATTGGCCCGTACTTCCTGAATGCAGGTATCTTAGGTCTGCGCCCGCGATCTCACCTCTGCCTCAAGAAAACGATACAAATTCTCCTGAACGTATGCAAGTGCTCTGGAACGCTTATCGATCCGCGAAACCGCGGTCGCGCCTTCCAGCGCCGAGATCAGGAAGGTGGCTACGCTCTGCGGTTGAACTTCCGACCGGATCTCGCCCAGCCGTTGCCCTTCGATGACGATATTCGCCAATGCCTCTTCCCATCCTCGAACCGCCTTGCGCGCCCGATCACGAAGAGCCAAGTTGCCGTCGTCAGCGTCAACGGCTGTGTTCAGCAAAGGGCAGCCACCTGAAAAGCTCGGTGTATCGACATAGTTTCTTACATGCAACTTGAGCTTATCTACTGCGTCGTTGACTGTTCCCAGGTTTCCAATGCGCTTCTGTACGGTATCGGCCCAGGCAAAGTCGAAGGCTTCGAGCGCCAGCTCTTCTTTGCTGGAGAAGTGACCATAGATCGATCCCTTTTCGAGCCCGACGACATCGACGATGTCCTGCATGGAGCAGCCCTCGAACCCACGCTGGTTAAAAAGGACGGCTGCCTTAGCCACAATATGCAGGCGAGTCTTTTCGCCCTTGGTTAGCCCGGATCTCTTTGCCTCGCTCATAAGTCACCTGACCTCGCATCCCCGTCTTGGCAGCGTATTGCCCCTGGATCTCTGCTCCCTCTATAAGAATAACGGCTCGCAAAGTGACGAGAGATTATGAAGGTACGACCAGTCGGTCGATTTTATATCAGAAGCGGAACACTCCGGCACTTCAGGGAACGGAATGCACCGTGGAAATACAGCCCCCGGAAGAATGCTGGCAGAATTCTTCCGGGGCTGATGTCACCAGGGAAGTTCCTGATTAATGTTTTGGATGAAGTGGCCGCTTGGTCCGTCAGGACCAAGCAGGGCGACCGCGACACTGGTTTTTGCCCCATCCGGAATGGACGTTGGGGCCGCGTCGGTGCCCAGGGCGGTCTTGACCCAGCCCGGATGAACGGAATTCACCTTGATGTTGGTGTCCTTGAGCTCCGCTGCCAGATGGATCGTGAAAACATTGACTGCTGCCTTTGAGGCGTTATAAGAGAACTTCCGCATCTGCGCCAGAGGGCTGGGCTCGCTTGCTTGAAGAGTCAAGGAACCGAGAATGCTGGCAAGGTTGACGATGCGGCCTGCCTCGCTCTTCTTCAGTAGGGGCAGAAGCTCGTGAGTCACGGCGACCAGCGAGAACACGTTGGCGTCGAAGATGCTGTGCAACTCCTCTTCGGTAGATGCGCTTGCTCGCAGCCCAATAACTCCGTCTGCCGGCCCTACACCGGCGTTGTTGACCAGAATGTCCAGCTTGCCGAAGTGGGACTCGATGAATTTTGCGGCTGCGGTGCGATCCGCTGCTTTTGTCACATCAAGGGCGATTCCCTCAGCTTCGATGCCTTCTCCGCGCAACTTGCCGGCAACCTGCGTAGCCTCCTGTTCGGTGCGGGCGGTCACGATGACCGTCACACCTTGCTGACCGAGTTGCCGCGCCGTCTCAAAACCGATTCCGCGATTGGAACCGGTAACCAAAGCTACTTTCTTCGCATTTGCCATGTCCATGGCCTCCTGCTCAATAGACACTCGAGGGTCGCGAAGGATTCACTATTTCCGACCAGTCGGATTATTATTACGACAACACATAATGAAACTAGTCCTACAACGGCCCGAATCGCAGGCCAGCAGCCGCTTGCAGAGAGTTCGCCAGAGGGTCGCTCAAAAGCGATCTTCTGGTTCGGGCATTCCCGCGCGAGTGTGATGTTAGCCGCGTACCCGCCACGCCTCAAGGCGAGCTGTCGCTCTGAGTCGTAATGATCGCGGCCTTGACCCGCGACGCACCCGCGGATTCTTTGCCATCCATGGTGGGAATGCCTATCCCTGCGCCTCCACGGCACGAGAAGCGCACATGATCTTCGCTCCCCACCTGTGCCGTATACGCCACAATCTGTGTCTCTCGATTATTGACGCAGATGGAATGACCGGGATGAAAAAGTAATAATCGAGACCCCAATTCTCGCCTACCTTCGCTCCAGACGTTGCAACGGGGAGTACCCACTCGCCGGAAATGCAAACGAAAGGAGCAGCAATGCAAATCACTCTTCCCATCAGACGGCCTCACTCCCGGCGATTGCGCACGCAGTGCCGGAGATGGGCCATCCCTTCGCTGATGTTCCTCGCGGCCCTGCCGGTCTATGCACAGAGCGGCAGCGATCCGTGGGAGAACGCCGTGGGTGTTCTCAAAACCGCCTTTACCGGCACGATCGCCCAGGGCCTCAGTCTGGTCGCCATCGTGGTCGGCGGTCTGATGTTCGCCTACGGCGAGGGCCAGTCGAAGAAAATGCTCGCCGGTATCGTCTTCGGCGTCGGCATGGCTATCGGCGCGGTGAACTTTATGGCTTGGCTGTTCCCGTCGTAGTCCCCTGACGGCAGGCTCAACAAGCACAATACAAACCACTTAATAGGCAGAGAGGAGGACGCGCATGGCAGAGGGCGGTTCACGAAAGAACAAAGTTTATAAAGCGATGAACCGCCCGCTGACCGTGCTGGGCGCGGAACGGCGGCTGTTCTTCGTCGCACTCATCAGCGGCGGCTCCGTCTTCTCACTGCTGCACTCGCTACTCGGAGGCATTGGCCTCTTCATCGTAGGCGTCATCATCGCCCGCATTGCCACCAAGCACGACATCGAAATCCTCCGCATCCTCTTCAACTCCACCAAATTCCGCAGACGCTACGACCCCATGAAGTGGGAGCCGGTAGAGATGCGCATCCCGAGGGACCATGCTGAAAGTTGACACCATCACGAAGGACTGGAAAGAAGCAGGCTCATTCCCCGCACAGCTCAACCTGTATGGGTTCTGGGATGAGCATTGCTTCCTGACCAAGACCGGCGACCTCGGCGCCGTGCTGAAGATCGGCGGCATCGACTACGAGAGCCTCGACTATGCCGGGCGGGACTACGCGGTCAAGCGGCTCGAAGCTGCTCTGCGCTCGCTCGACGACAGGACCAGGCTGTACCAGATTCTGTTCAAACGCAATCACCCAGAGATACCGCACGCCGAGTATGAGAACCCGCTGGTGCGGGCCGCGGTCGAGGGCCGCACGGCATTCCTCCAGTCCAAGTCGGATCGGCTCTACAGCATTGAGATCTTCTGGGTGGTGATGATCGATGGCAGCTATCGCAAGACGGGGTTGCTGCACGCATTGGCACAGTTGCCGAAGCAGCCCGGCGCGTCGCTGCGCGACCTGCGTTCCCTCTTTTCCGGTAATAAGACGCGCACTCTGCTCCATGAGCAGGTCGAGCGCGACCGGCTGCGCCTGCAACAAAAAGTAAACAGTTTGAGTGGGCAGCTAAACGACCTTATGAAGGTCGAGCTGTCAGGGGCGGAAGGGATATTCCGGCTCGTCCGGCGTCTCGTGAACTTCCGCCCCTCCAAAATCAACGATGCGCCTCTGTGCGACACACGCCACCTCGATTGGCAGGTGTGCGATTCGGAGTTGGAGGCGCATCGCGGCTATCTGCGCGTGGACGACTACTACGTCCGCGTCCTGACGCTGAAGGAGTTGCCAAGCGAGACTCGGTCCCTGCTGTTGCAGGGCCTGCTCGACATTCCAGCCAACTTCCATGTCGTCACCGAGTGGCATCCCGTAGACAACGCGAAGTCTCGCAAGGAGATCGCCTCACGGCGCCGCCACAACCACAACTCGAAGACCAGCTTCGTCTCGAACCTTCAGGACCGGCAGAACGCCGGCCCGAAGGACGAACTGGTCGATGACTCCAAAGAGGCTGCGATCGCCGAGCTTGGCGGCGCCCTGACCGCGCTCGGCATGGAAGGTAAGAATTTCGGCGAGTTCACCTTGTCGGTCGTGGTCTACGACGAGGATCGGCTGAAGGTAGAGCACGCTGTCGCGGAGTTTCAAAAGTTGTTTACGCAGCATGACGGGTTGCTGTATGAGGAACGCTACAACCTGCTCAATGCCTTCTTCGCCACAGTACCCGGCAACAAGCAGTTCAACCTGCGCAAACAGTGGGCGCTCAACTCGAACTATGCCGACCTGTCGTTTCTCTTTACGGTCGATACGGGGGTTGCATGGAACCCGCATCTCGAACGCGAGTACCTCGCCGTTCTCGAATCGAC
>Ga0224527_1000551_pt1 | contig 24098 bp, 24 predicted proteins | sample CBST0metaG_FD_179882 | JGI IMG/M metagenome (GOLD analysis project Ga0224527, IMG submission 179882) | Peat soil microbial communities from Stordalen Mire, Sweden - C.B.S.T0 | ecosystem: Environmental > Terrestrial > Soil > Wetlands > Peat | place: Sweden: Norrbotten County, Stordalen Mire... | reverse complement strand
GATTTAGAGCCTGCATCGGAGAGAGCGTGTCGCATCGCTGATTCCATAATGACAAACACACGGATGTATTTATCGCGAAAAACTCGCCAATGTAATACCGCCATAGCTCAATCAGCTCTGCGCGCCGTTGCCGCTGCTCTTGTGCTGTTCGCGAGTACCGCTGGCGCTGGCTGGGGGCAGCAAGCTACAGCAGACCCAGAGCAGCGCGCCCTTGCAAGTCGCCATCAAGGAAGCCGACATCAAGGGCCAGCAGGCGAATGCCGAGGCAGCCCAGGCTGCGCTTGCACAGAGCCGCCTCAATCTTGGCTACTGCAGCATCGCCGCTCCGGTCTCCGGGGTGATAGCGCAGCGCTGAAGTCGGCGCCCGCATCTCCAAAGGCCAGCAGTTGTTCGTGATTGTGCAGACCGGCGACCTATGGGTCACTGCCAACTTCAAGGAGACGCAGTTAGCCCGCATCCACCCTGGCCAGCATGTCCGCATCGCTGTGGACGCCCTGCATGACACCTTCGACGGCACCGTGGAAAGCATGCCTGCCGTCACCGGCTCCCGCACCAGCGTCCTGCCTCCGGAGAACGCCACCGGCAACTACGTGAAGGTTATCCAGCGTCTTTCTATCCGCATCCGCTTCAACAACGGCCAGAAGGATCTGGACAAGCTTCGCCCCGGCATGTCCGTCGAACCAAAGGTGCATCTGGACTAACCCATGGCCCAAGTAGACGAAATCACAAACGCCGAGTCCGCGCCGGTTGGCTGGCCGCTGATCAATCCATGGATCATCGCCATGACCGTCACCCTAGCAACATTCATGGAGGTGCTGGACTCCTCGATCGCTAACGTTGCTCTTCCGCACATTGCTGGCTCACTTGGCGCCAGCTCGGAAGAGAGCACCTGGGTCATCACCAGCTATCTGGTCTCGAGCGCCATCGTGCTACCGATGAGCGGCTGGCTTTCGAACGTGATCGGTCGCAAACGCTTCTATAATGGGATGCGTCGCTATCTTTACCCTCAGCTCGTTACTCTGCTCTGTGGCCACGAGCCTGCCCATGCTTATCGTCTTTCGCATCCTGCAAGGAGCTGGCGGTGGCGGCTTGCAGCCCACTGAACAAGCTATCCTGGCCGACACCTTCTCCGCTAAGCAACGCGGCATGGCCTTTGCCATCTATGGAATGGCGATCGTCGTCGCGCCCGCCGTCGGTCCAACACTCGGTGGTTGGATTACGGATAACTACAGTTGGCACTGGATATTCCTCATCAACGTGCCCATTGGCATCCTTTCGCTCGCGCTTACGCACCGCGTCGTGCAGGACCCGGTGTACCTGAAGAAACTCCTCCACTCTAGCCTTCGAGTGGACTATATCGGCATCAGTCTCATCGTTGTCGGCGTTGGCTTCCTGCAATATGTGCTCGACAAAGGCCAGGAGAACGACTGGTTCGCCTCGAAGATCATTCTTATCAGCTCGATCGTTGCCATCGTCGCGCTGGTTGCGCTGGTCTTCCGCGAGCTTACGCACAAAAACCCAATCATGGACCTCCGGTTGCTCGCCAAGCAGAACTTCGTCGCCATGGGTGCCAGCACCAGTGAAGCCTCGCATCGCGCCCTCGCGCAGCTCTCCGCGCAGATCGATCTGCAAGCGAACGTGCTCAGCTTCGTCAACGCATTCTGGATGCTCGGGCTGATCGTTATGTTGCTAATCCCGCTGCCCTTCATCATGCGGCGGCCTAGCCCGGAAGAAGCAAAGGCCTCAGCAGCAGCGCACTAACAGCGCGCCGAAATCCGCAAATCACTACAGACTGTGTTTGCATCCGGGAGATCAAGCGTCAACTGTCGATAACAGCCCGTTGCACTCAGGGAGCTTCCCTCGGCGACAGCTGCCCGTCGAAGGGGAACCGGCGATTTGCACTTCTGCACGCGGAGCGCTGTCGATACGGCACTAGAGATTTGGCAACAATCCAGAATCCATTCTGGAGCAACGGGCGTATTTCAGGACCAATCTGACTACTGTTCCCTAAAACGCGCTGGATGAGTAGATTACGCGTCATCGGGCCGGAGTCGATTGCTCAAGCGTAAGGCGCGCCTGCTATAGCGGCTTTTAGAGTCCCGATAGGGGATCGGTAAACCCCTCGCCTTCAGGCGAAGGATCGTGTATTTCGCCGTCAGGCCGTTTGTCAGGTTTTCAGCGAGAGGCTTCGGCGTAACAGAATGCCTGCCGATGGCTGAAGGAACTGCATCAGCAGAGGCCAAACAAATCGGCCGGATGGCCGATCAATCCGGCTTTAAGCCGTAACCTGAAGCCACCGCCTGTTAGGCGGTGGAGAGTTCACGCCGATCGTCCCCTTATCAACAATAGCGAGAAAGGCGGCATTCGCTTCCTCTGTATCTCGCCGCTGTCGAAAGGTCCGGTGAGCTTGGATGAGGGCAACGGTCCACGTCGCTAAGAGTAGACCGGCCGCCAGATGGGCGACGGGATCAGTAGGTTCTCGCCCTATGCTTTCGGATAGCGCCACCGCTACGACCTGCGCGATCTCGTCACGTATCGCCCTAGCCCGAGCCTTGAGGGTTTCGCTGCCCTCTATCGTCTCTATGAAGCCTTGGCTCCTCGCAGAAAATTCGACAAAAGGGCTCTTGTCCGCAACCAGCCGATGAGCGAGCTGGCGTAACGTCTCGATCGGAGCGACGCTGGGATCACGCTGCAGCAAAGCTTCGCGCAGGACCTTGCGAACCTCCTCGTCGCGATCAAAGAACATGTCCTCCTTGTGGGGAAAGTGATTGAACACTGTCATGCGCCCGACGTCGGCGGCGGTGGCGATCTCGTCGACCGTCACATGATCGAAGCCCCGCTCAAAGAAGAGCCGCGTGGCGGCTACGGAGAAACCATGCAGGGTCGCTCGTTTCACGTCCGGAATGGTTTTGAGCCGAATACGACCAATCCGCCTACCATCTTCCTCGACGGCAATGGCAACAAGCACTTTATTCTCCGTCAAACGCCCGATCAGGCCAGGTTCTTCAGCACCCCAATAGGTTTCATCAACTTCCACGATACCCGACAGACGGTCACGGCCAGGCCGAATCATCGCCCGGCGCAGCTTATGCATCATCATCCACGCCGTCTGGTAGCTTCCCAGCCCCAGAACACGTTGCAAACCTATGGCGCTGATGCCGTTCTTCTGGCTGGTCACCTGCCAGATGGCGCGAAACCAGATTGTCAAAGGCAGATGGCTGTCCTGAAATACAGTCCCGGCAGTAACCGACATCTCGTAGCGGCAATGGCCACAGAGCCAGCGGTTGCGTCGTACGGTCCATCCTTCGGTTGCCGCGCAACGCGGACAACTCCAACCGCTAGGCCAACGCAACGCCGCCAGGTACTCGATGCACGCTTCTTCACTGGAAAACCGCTTCTCCAACTCCAGAACTCCAGCAACGTTCTGGGATAATCCTCATTCACAACCCAAAACACTACTGCTTGGGGTCGGTGGCGTCAAGTAGATAGCCAGATAAGGAAAAAACAAATGCAACAACAGAAACCTTGACAACCACAGCCGTCTCATAGAAGCCCCTGAGGGATACTTTTCAAAAGTGCGGATCAATTCCATGCCTTTTTCCGCAGCCTGTAAAGCCCCCGAAGGAATGCCGGATTCATCAGAAGAACTTGTTCAGAGCTTCCCTATAGCGGTTTTTCGATTGGTCCATCGACAAAGCGCGCCGCTCAAGCAGCTTTTCCTCAAGGCCCCCCCTTCCACCACGCAGTAAAGACGCCACGGAAATCAGAGATCCGCTGGGAATTGGAGGACCGCTCTAGCGCTATAGGTTAGGGCTGTGCGATACTTTTTTCAGTAGGTTCCCACCCAAGCCGGGATGGCGGAATTGGCAGACGCAGCGGACTCAAAATCCGCCGAGGGCAACCTCGTGGGGGTTCGACCCCCCCTCCCGGCACCAATAAAATGAATGGTTTAGCAAATCAACGCATCTTTGGATGCGTTTTTCTGTGCCCAAACTGTGCCCAACTTGATTCACTGCTCAGATTTCCTCTCCTTCTCGGGGTCCCTACAGTGTTGCGGCTCATCGGCCAGTACCTACAGGGGGAAGTACGGCGGGAGTAGGAGCATAAGGATCTGGATGAGGTGCTTTGAGGCCGTTGGTGAACAATCGGACGGGGAGGCTGGACCGGCCCCTTGATCCAGGTCGACTTCCCGCAACATCGTCATGAAATAGGTGGAGGCGACCGGCATCAGCAGTAAGGCCATCGGGATTGTGTGCATTCGATGCGGGCACAGTGGCGACGAATGCGCTCTCAAACGGAGCCCATACTGCCAAGGTGCAGCAATGGCTGGGACATGCCACTGTGTCTGCCACCCGGGCTCTACGATTCGTCGTAGGATGAGACCGGAAGATTGTCTAACTTTTCATGTAAAGTATTGATGCACAACCATCTCCGGATTAATGAGTTGTTGTTTTCTCTAGCGACAACTCAAGAAAGCATTCAGTCAACAGCGATGGCAGAGAATGATGCTTACACAATTCTGATCGATGGCACTTGGTCACTCAAGGATTTCTACCAGCTCCCACATGTATTCGCTCAAGTTTATGCGTTCAACTGTGCATTCCTTTTGGACGAACAGGCTCGCGATCCCGAGCGACTGGCGTCAGCATTCAGCTCCTATCCGTGGCAGGGTGGCTACAGCGCCGTTAACTTCTATACAAGCCTTTCGAGCCAAATTCCGCTGAACCTAAGGCCGAAGGTCAAGGCTATCCAATATGCCTCACCAGGGTATATGGAACTCGGTCTCTGGGTCGCGGCTGCAACCGCAGCTGCGGCGATCATCAAGCAAGTGGTCGAGTCGGCGAGTCTCGTGCATAAGCTCTACAGCGATATCTACAAGGGGCTTCAAGAGCGAAAGCTTGTCGGAATTGAGATAAAGCGTAAGACGCTTGCGCTACAAGAAGAAGAAATCACATTTCTGATAAATTCTTCAATCCGCTTGAGCGAGGCCCTCGGCTTCAAGGAGCTTGGGAGGTTGAATGAGCTAACTAGCAATCCACTTGCGACGATGAAGATTTTGCTCTCTTATTACAGGAGGATTCGAACGCTGGCAGAATACGAGCAAAAGGGAAAAGCTCAATTCCCAGAGGAAGCCTCGCAGAGGGAATTGGATAACTGAGGCGCATGGACACCTGGCGCACACACATGCATGAGCAATAACCGATATTGTTATGCGGCTGACTGCTCTGGAAAGAATTTAGTTGGATGGTGGTTCCGTCACCGGGACCAATGGCGCAAGCCCTAGTCCTAACAAACGAATCCCGCCCGCTCGATGGGAGGCGGGGACGTTTTCAAGTCTTGCAGAAGCTCCCTGGTGCTGAGGTCAACGATGGTTACGAGAGCAAAAACGCTTTACCGTTTTTCTGATTATTTTCGGCTCAATAAGCCCCAATCGCAGTTGGACTTCGTAGATATTCCACTTGAGACCGACATCGAGCTTTACGTTGACCCTTACGCACTTCATATCTCTCCCGTCGATTGGTTGAGAGTCTGCGGAGACCTGGTGGTCAACTACTTCCAGCTGCTCCTCACGGCGCTGAAAGAACAGGACCGCGAGAAGGCGATGATGCTGCTGTCAAACCTTCGTGAACCCAACGAAACCCGTTTAGGCCAATCGAAAAGCTCGCCGCAGGGTCGTGGCTGGGGGCGTAAGCAGGCTCTGCAACTCTACCAGACGCTTAGCAAGAGCAAAGCCGTTGGGAGCGGGCGGCTCAAAGATTTGAGCGACTTTGAAATGCTGATGCCTGGTATCGGCAGCGATAAGATATCGGATCTCACAATCAACGTCATTCGCGGAGAACTCGTCGCGTACACGCAGGAGCAGTGCGACCTGCACAATGTACCGATGGAGAATGTACCGGCAGGCACGTACTGGAATCCGGAAGATGAACGTTGGGAGGCGCACTATGCCGATCTGCCCACGTATGAAGGTCGTGGACTCATCCTCGTGCCCAAGGTAGCGGTTCGCAGAAAGCTCGTAGCGGACTACATGGAGTTCTATACGCACCATGTTCTGCCCTTCCTGGAGGCCGAACACATACGGGCTGGCGACTCGCTGGTGCATCTTCTCAAAAACGGCGAACCGAAAGTCTATAAGGAAGATTTGAAAGCGAAGTACAAGGTATCGAAGGAGTTTCTGTACTCGTTCACTGAGAAGAATGGCCGCGTTCTCGACAAGTACAAGGACTCGCTTCCGGCCAAGGCCGCTAACGCCATTGATGACGAAAGTATTGAAGGCAGGCAAACGAAGGGCAGGGATATCGACCGGAGCCTCACTGTTGAAGCGCTGAAGGCGATTTCACCGGGCATTGCCGATGCTACCGCTTATCAAAACTTTATTATTGGCGCGTTCACCGAGCTTTTCTATCCGGCGCTCACTCGCCCTACAAAAGAGCAGCGCGTCGATGAGGGACGTAAGCGGCTGGATATCTTCTTTTACAACTCCGCAACTACAGGGTTTTTCTCGCGTTTGGTGAATGCGCACGGGTATCACGCTCCCTATGTCACCGTAGAGTGTAAGAACTATTCGAGTGATCCGAAAAACAACGAATTGGATCAGCTGATTGGGCGACTGAACCGGAAGCGCGGCTTCGTCGGCATTCTCGCCTGCAGGACCGTTGAAGATAAGCCCCTGATGCTTAAGCGGTGTAGGGACGTGGTGAACAATAATGACAAACAGCTCGTGCTTGTGCTTGATGACGGTGACATCTTAGCCATGCTCGGCTTCGCGGCCAAACATGAGCGGGCGAAGATCGATGAATTGCTCGAAGACAGACTGAAGGACGTTCTGACCTAGAGGAGCTGCGGTTGCAGCCGAGATTCATCGCAGGAATGGAAGGTAATCTTTTCAAACCTGAGCAGTGTACAAAATCGAGCAATCATCGACCGGGATTTCGTCGTTGCTTAGAACCCTTTCGACTTTCAAACTTGAACGCTCAGACAGATTCCAATTTGTTAAGAGCATCGGGGATGTCTGCCTGAGACACAATGGCAGAGCGCTCAAACACGCTACGAGTACGCCAGCCGCCGATCTTCATAGTGACGCCTTCCGCGGCCCCGACGCGACACCGATTATAAGCGGCAGTGAGGAACAGATCGTGGAATCGAAGCCCCGGCCTCAACTACTCGCTTCCAGTCGGTTCGCAGATAATTTCTAGACTAAGCCCAGTTCCCATTGAAGATCACTGATTTGAACCTCCAGCTCTTCCAATCTTTCAAATAGCAAAGAGCTTTGCTGATCCGATTCGACCAGGAGCGCTAAAGCTGCAACCGATTCAATCGGAGTACCGAGGGCGTTCAGACGAATGCTCAACGGCGGATGTGTATCCGTTGGATGTGGTGTTTTCACCAAGTCCAAATTCCTGAGCAGTGAAGGATCGACTTTATCAGCAACCATTGCAGCAAAAAGCTGGCTCATGTTGTAGAACCAGCTTCTAGCTTCATAAGACTTGTCGCCGAGAGTCACAATCCCTGTCGCCCTAGACTCCTTGGCCCATTGGATCAACTCATACCAGACGCCTGTATATGCCGATATTTTTACGAGAACACTCGCAATGGCGGTTGCACTTTCAACCCGCGAAGCCAGTGCATCAGCCGACAGCTCGCGGTCTCGTCCGATCAGGCTTTCGGGCCGCGAAAAGGCGTCGAAAAAGAAGCTCAATAGGTACACCGAAGGTAATAATGAAAGTCCAGCAATAGCGAAGATGATGCGCCACGCAGCAAACGGTACATAATCCCCGATTTTCATGACACGAGCCGAAGCATTGGACACACCGACAATTGAAGCGGAAATGCCACGATAGATCGGGTAAAAGTCGATAGTGAATTTCGCATCATCCCCTTTGAAGTGAGCTAATTCATGCAGGACCACCGCAGCGAGTTCATGAGTGCTGAGAATACGACACAAAGGGAGCGACAAGTACATTGTCGCTCCCTCGAATGTCCCTGATGCACAGATTACCGTCGCCTCGGTCACAAAAAAGTTAGGGCTGAATCCGGCGATGATATGGTCTGGGACCTTCGCTTCAGCTTTCACCGCAAGTTCTCTGACGAGTTTCCATATCGTCGGATGTTCGCTCTCTTCTAGTTTCAGTCCGAGAACTGTGGTGCTTGCTTTTGGAAACCCGGTCAAGAGTGGCTTCACCGTGAAGAATGCGCCGACCATTGACACACAGCCTAGCAGGACAATCCAGAAGTATTGGTCACCGTGGAGTTCTCCAAAAGAGTATCCGTAGATGACCCCTGAAACCAAGAACCATTGCAGAAGAATTAGCGCAGCAACCAAGCCTGTGGACGCGTATACGCCAGGACGGAATACGGTGAGAAGTAGGTTCCTATCCGTCCGACATTTCAGCGAGAGCAGGAGCAGAAGGATCGAGTAGACGACTGGAATTACAGCCGCTCCGAGTGCCACTATTCGAAGCCGTCTTGTATTTTTGTACGGGGTGCAGACCTGCGACAGATCAACCTTCGTGAGGACCGTTGGATCGTAGCAGGCCGCTTGCAGTGTATATAGCGATTGTTTTTCAGCAGGCAAGTCCTTCAGGACTGCTTGATACCACTGCGATTCCTGACTCGTTAGCGCATCGTTCACGCAAAAATAGATCGTGGCCGGGGCGCCGAGGAAAAGGACGATGATCCAGATTATTTTCGCCATGGTTCGCTGCTGTGCGGTTCTCTGAGAATACCACGTCCATGCATGTTGTATTCATCGTGCCCCTACGCGGCGAAGGGCATCCCCATGCGTCCAGCAAAGCGCTTTGCGCATGAGAATTATTTCAATCCTGACCGCATAGATCGCCCGCTTTAGCTTCGCATTCGCGGCCCGTACCGGGTAAGTATTGAGTGACGGGAATGCGCTATGGGATTTGGTCGTGATACTCAGCTCGTTTCTAGTTTTTTTAATGCATCGGCGATGTCGGTTTGCGAAACGATTGCATAACGCTCAAAGACGCTACGAGTGCGCCAGCCGCCGATCTTCATAATGACTCCTTCCGCGATACCGGCGCGACGAAGATTGCGAGCGGCAGTGCGGCGAAGATCGTGGAAGAGAAGCCCCGGCACACCGGCAGCCTTAGAGGCGTTCGCCCACGTCTCGCGGAAATCCTTTACCGGTTTCCCATCGGGGCGCGTTAGCACCGAGGAATCCGCAGTCTTCCCGGCGACACATTGAGTCAGCAAAGCATGGATGTTCCCAGTCATTGTGACCTCGCGTCCATCCTTGTTCTTGGTGGTGCCGGGTTCCAGACGAATCGTTCGTGCGGCGATATCGATTTGGCCGACCTTGAGGTTGATTAGCTCGCTGATTCGCCATCCGTATGTCCGCCCCATCTCGACGATCGTTTGGAACCAGAGATCAGGGCAATATCCGATCAGCTTCTTGTACTGCGCGTCTTCGAGGAAGCCGGTACGGATGTTGTCCTCAGTGAGCTTGGGGAATTTGGGCAGACGGAAGACTTTCGGCGGTGTGGCAAACATGCCGATGCGGAACATCCGCTTGAGTGCAGCCATCTCGCGATTGATCGTCGCATTTGAGGCGTGTTCACTCTGGCGATGGTCAACGTATTTCGCTACTAGATCGCTTGTGACTTCCATGACCCGGCGCGACCCGAAGAACGGCTCTATATGCAGCCGCCAGCGGGTCTGAACATCATCGGTCGTCTTCCGCCCATTGATGCGGTAATCGCGGAAGAGATCATCGGCCAATTCGCCCACGGTTATGCGCTCATACGTCGGCCCAACGAATGTATTGGTGCTGATTTCAGCGAGACGTTTGCCCAGGATTCGAGTCGCGTTGCGCTTGTCTTCCGTGCGGGTTGATTCACGGAACGATCTTCCGTTGCGGTGGTACTTGATCCACCAAATTGCGCTGCCTTCGCGCTGATACAAGCTGCCGGTTCCACGAGGACGTGCCATCTGGATTCCTCCCTTTAGACAGGGCCGATACGTTAGCTGGCAAATAGATCAATAGCAGTGTGTTTATGGCGCTCAATATAAGCGTCGAGATCACGAAGATCAAAGAGAAAGGGCGTTCCTGCCCCATCTTGGACAAAGGGCAATCCGCCATCCTGAACCAAGCGCCGGAGCTTCCATTCACTGATGCAGAGATAGTCGGCAGCTTGCCTCGTTCGGATGAGGCGGCGGTGATGATGCGTTGGCGATGGCGGAAATCGTTGCATAGGGGAAGACCCTCCAAACTGCCGATATTGACAATTTAGTGTTGTGTGAGTATGTTGTCAATATGTATGACATACAAATTTACGGATGACGGTATGGAGGTTGCGCATGGCACGCGAGCGTGAGCTTTCCGAGGAAAAGACTCAGGAACGACAGCAGAAGACATTGTCACTCCGTATTTCGGATGTGCTGCATGATCGCTTGGAGCGGGTCCGCGATGTCTTGTCGGTAAAGGCCGGTAGCCGTGTGACAATTTCCGAGGTTGCAAAGCATCTTCTGGAGTCTGCCGACGAGGAACGCCTTGAGCTGGTCGAGCTGATGCAGAAGCCGACAGACGCGCTTCTCATGATTCGAGAAAAACATGCGCAAGGAGTACGGCTCTCCAAGAACGAATGGACCTGCATCGCCTATTATGCGCACAGAGGCATGGAGTGGTTCACCGGAGGACATTCAAACATCCTTCCCGATTCGTACATTGCGGTCGTCAAGGCTTTCCTAGCTGTCTACGACATCCTTCCCGACTCTGAGACAAGGCACGAGGACTATTACTTAGGGAATCTCGCCGACCATGAGTTCAAGGTGCATCGTCCCATTACCAGCGATGTCGTCCTAAAGGCTGCGGCGCATTGCATCCACAAAGTGGAGACGGCCAAGAAGCCATACAGGCCACTGTCTGTCGGGCGAAATCTTTACCATGCGCTCGACAGCGAGAAAATCACAGACACCACCGCACTGAACGAAGCTCTGGCTCCCTTCTGGAAACCTCTTTGGAGGCTTGCAGCGAGAGGCCATTACAGAGTTTGTAGTCTTCCCCTTCGTGCCCCCAAGGCGGCAGGGGGTGAGCACTATGAAGAGGAATCCTTTTTACCTCCAGTGTCGGAGTCTGTGCCCGATGGCGATTTCTCCCTCTCTTTCTCGACTCTTGACAACACCGATCTCTCGATACTTTTCGTCTTTCCAGGAACGCGCGGTGCGATGTATCCACTCAGCCGCTATCCGATGATTGCAGCGTTTCGTGCAATGCTGTTCGGAATTTGCGATGACAGCGAGATGCAGCATTGGGACGGTGAGATGTTCTATGCCTATACCAGCCGGAATGGTGACGAGATCGATGTCTCCTTTCGCGCCAAGGACAACGGCATCACGTTTGGTTTTTCATCCCGCGAATGGGCGGCGGTGAAGAAGCTGTTTGCCAAGGCGTGGAATACGCCTGAGGTTAGTCGTACCTGGGACAAGTTGGTCGAGGAGTACGGCGAGCTGTAAGAACGCGCTGCCTACGGCATCGGCTTAAGAAGGACACACCACCCCAGATTGGGTGCTGTGCAGGAACCTTAGTTGCCGTGCGGTAACTCTCGGCAGGAGTTGGATTTCGATGTTACCTGTATTTCTTGCTCGGAGTATCAGTACCGCACGGTAACTACTTGATTATTGGTTCTTCGTGAACATCCCGTCGGCGAAAGGAAACTCGTATGGTGAAGCTCGCACTGCGCAATAAATCTGTCGGAACGAAGGTCACAGCTACTGAGTTTGACGCCTTGGAAAGGCGAGCACACGCGCAGAAGTTGACCCTTTCCGAGTGGGTGCGAGCAGAGTTGCTGAACATCAAGAAAGACGACGGTGACGAAGTATTGCTCGGGGAGCTGTTGGCTCTGAGAGCCATTTTGATAAATCTTCTCTTCTCGCTCGGTAAGGGTGAGAGCTTGACGGCCGAGGCAATGAAAGAACTGATCGAGCGTGCAGATCGAGACAAGGTAAATCGCGCAGCCGGACGGCGATCTGACGGAGGACTGTCCGTTCGCCATGCCGCCGCTGAATAGGAAGTGAGGGCCTAAGTATGTCGGAATGGGGACGGAAAGAATACTCGAAAGCATGGCCGAGCCGAACGCCGGTTTGGACGTGGACGGCGACGCTGCTGTCCCTGGCGGTGTTCGCCGGGATGCTGGCGCTCGAATATAAGGCGAATTGGACGGCGGCGGAGCGTCTGTACTTGACGGACTACCTGAAGAGCGGAGCGCGGGGCAAGGTGTCGGCAACGGCGGCCAGCAAGTACACGCTGCTGGAGGCGGTGGTTGGCAAGGGCCAGCGCCTTGTGATGGACGACGAGATAGAGCAGGTTCCATCGTTGGACGGTAGGCCGGGTTACAGGCTGACGGACGTGGGTGTGAAGCACGGCATCGCGCGGCTGGCCTGGGTGAGGGGTACGTTCAACGACCGGATGCTGCATCGGGTCATGGGTGAGGCCGTCTATGAGAATGTCGGAAGCTGGGAGTTCTACCGGCTTCCCTTGTCCCTCGCAGTGGCGTTCTTCGTTCTTGCGCTGTTCTTGGCGGTGCCGAAGGACCGGGCGCGGAGGATGATTTGGAAGCATGGCCGGAGGCTACGCGGGCCGGAGCTGGTGACGACAGCGGAGTTCAACGAGAAGTTGGGCAAGTCGAAGCTCTTGACGACTCATCTGCCGGATGGTATCGCACTTATCAATGAGGAGCAGAGCTGGATCGATAAGGTGATGCGCAATGATTTGAGTCGCTGGGCACGTGTTCCGCGCGACCGCGAGGCGATGCACTTCCTCATCGTAGGAGACAGCGGCACTGGCAAGAGCGCGGCTATAAGACAGATACTTTCGCAGGTTTGGGAACGCGGCGAAGCGGCCATCGTCTACGACCCGGCGATGGAATATCTGCCGCAGTTCTACGACGAAGCCAGGGGCGACGTTGTGCTGAATCCGCTTGATGCGCGGTGTCCGTTCTGGACTCCAGGCGACGAAGTTCCGCACGAGGCCGAGGCTCTTACGCTGTCCGTCAGCCTGTTCCCGGATCAGGGCCGGGAGAACCGGTTCTTCGTCGAAGCGCCGAGGAAAATCTTCGCACACCTAATCAATCTGAGGCCGACGCCGGAGGAGCTAACGTACTGGATGGCGAACGCGGATGAGATCGACAAGCGGATCGCCGGGACGGAGATGGCGGCCATGATCGAGAAGGGCGCAGCGAACCAGCGTAGCGGCGTTCTGGGATCGCTGAATATGGTGGCGGATGCGTTCAAGCTGCTGCCCAGAGAGTCGGAGACGAAGCAGCGTTGGAGCACGGTCGAGTGGGCAAAGGAGCGCAAAGGATGGGTGTTCCTGACATCGAAGCCGACGATGCGGGAGAGAATGCGCCCGCTCATCAGCCTTTGGCTGGACTTGCTTGTATTGCGTCTGATGAATGAGGAATCGAGCACACGCAAGACGTGGTTCGTGCTTGACGAGTTGGCCAGTTTGCAGCATCTCCCGCAGCTTAAAACGGCGGTGACGGAGAATAGAAAATCGAATAATCCGATGGTGCTGGGCTTTCAGGGCAAGGCACAGGTGGAGGCTCTGTACGGCCATGTTGCGGAGGCAATGCTGTCACAGCCGGCGACGAAGATCTTCCTCAAAACCAGTGAGCCTCATGCGTCCGAATGGATCTCGAAAGCCATCGGCGAAATCGAGATCGAACGCTTCCGCGAGTCGCGGACAGTAGGCCGTTTCCCGGCGAACTCGCAAAACGAGCAACGCGACATCACGCGGGAGCCGTTGGTGATGTCGTCGGAAGTGGCAGGGCTTGACCCGTTGCATGGCTACTTAAAGCACGGCAATCTGGTCGTGCGGATGCGCTTCCCGTATCTTGAGCTGCCGAACAATGCGCGGAAGTTCGTCGAACGGAAGATGACCTCGACGGCTGAAAAACTAGCCGCGCAGCCGGAGCCTGTTGCGGTCAAAGAAGCCGAGTCGGTGATCGAGGTTGCCTCTCCGAAGAAGCCGCCGGTCGCCGTCTCCGAGCAGTTGAAGCCGCTCGCCCAAGTCAATGAACAGCAGCACTTTTTCGAGTAACCAATCATGGTGACGCTCTCAAAACCGATCAGCGCAGGACAGGCTCAGGCTTATCACAAAGAGGAGTTCGCCAACGCCAAGGAGAACTACTACACAGAGGGTGAGCGTGTGCGCGGGGAGTGGCAGGGCCAACTTGCTGCGCGGTTCGGATTGACTGGCGAGGTGCAGGAGGAGCAATTCGCCCGACTGTCTGAAGGCCAGCATCCGGTGACCGGCGAGCAGCTTGTTCGGCATCAGACGGCGCGTGAATATGAGAACGGGCGCGGTGAGATGGTGCGTTCCATGGAGCATCGTGCCGGTTGGGATGCGACGTTCAGCGCGCCGAAATCCGTCTCATTGACCGCGCTTGTTGGAGGCGACGACCGGATCAGAGATGCCCATCGGGGAAGTGTGACAGTCGCGCTAAACGAGATGGAGAGTTACGTTCAGGCGCGAATCGGCGGCAGCATCCCGGCACAGACGACGGGTGCATGGGCTGTTGCCAAGTTCGAGCATGACAGTAGCCGACCCGTCGAAGGGTACGCCGCACCGCAGCTTCATACCCATGCGGTCGTCTTCAATATCACTGAAACAGCAGACGGCGACATGCGGGCGTTACAGCCGCAGGAACTGTACAAGACGCAACAGTACGCGACAGCGGTCTATCGGTCGGAGTTGGCGGCGCGTTTGCGGGGAATGGGCTACGAGATTGAGCGCGGGGAGCACGGCCAGCCGGAGATCAAAGGCTACTCGCGCGAGTACATGGAGGCATCGAGTCCGCGGCGACAGCAGATCAAAGATCATCTTGTAGAGCATGGTCGTACCGGCCCTGAAGCTGCGGAGATAGCAGCGCATCACACGCGCGGCAACAAACAGAATCTCTCACACGATGAGGTGCGAGCACAGCATCAGGCTATGGCAACCGCACACGGAGATCAGCCGCAGCGGGTTGTCCTTGCAGCGACACAGCGTCCCGCTGTCGAGCTATCCCCGGAAGGATTGGTGACCGCCGCAGCCGACGGCATGAGCTACGCGCGAGAGCGCGGCATGGAGCGGGAGGCCGTGACCGACGAGCGTTCTTTGATGCGCGACGCTCTTAAACACACGATGGGCGAGGCACGATTGCCGGAGATACGCGCCGAGTTCGCGCGGCGTGTTGAAGCGTCGGAACTGATCGAGGTGTCACATAGAGAGGGCGCGGCTGGGCGCACATTCACAACTCGCGAGATGCAGGGCTACGAGCGCGAGCTGATTGAGCGGATGAAGTTGAGCCAGGGCAACCGCGAGGTATTGGCGGATGGCAACGTGCGGCAACGGACGATGGAGCAGCATCCGCATCTGAGCTTGAGCCAGCGGAACGCCGTCGATACCGTGCTGACAAGCCGCGACCAGATGATGGCCTTGGAGGGCGTTGCCGGAGCCGGGAAGACAACGTCCCTAGCCGCCGTTCGTGAGGCTGCTGTGAGCGCGGGCTACGAGGTCGAGGGGCTTGCGCCGACATCGCGGGCTGCACAGAAACTCGGCGAGGCGGGCATGGAAACCCACACGTTGCAGCACCATCTCGCGCGTGGTGACCGCGCCGACGACGGCCAGAAACGGCTCTATGTTATCGACGAATCGAGCATGGCGAGCACCAAGCAGATGCACACATTCATCGAGCGTCTAAGGGAAAATGAGCGTGTTCTCTTCGTGGGCGATACGCGTCAGCATGAGGCGGTGGAGGCCGGGAGGCCTTACGCGCAGTTGCAGGAGGCGGGGCTTCGCACGGCGCGTCTTGACGAGATCATCCGGCAGAAAGACCCTGCTCTGAAGGAGGTTGTCGAGCAGCTTGCGAGAGGCGAGGTGCGGGATGCCATCGGCAATCTCAACGAACAGGGGCGGGTGCATGAGATCGGCGACCGACAGGAGCGCATCGCGGAGATTGCCCGCGAGTATGTGCGTTCGCCTGAGAACACATTGGTAGTCTCGCCCGACAATGAAAGCCGCCGCGAGATTAACCAGCACATCCATCGAGCGATGCAGGACACCGGCCAGGTGAAGGGTGAAGAGCACCGAGTGCATGTGCTCTACGCACGACAAGACATCACCGGAGCCGACCGGCAATACGCACAGAACTACGAGAGCGGCGACGTAATCCGCTACTCGAAAGGGTCGAAACCGCTCGGAATCGAGGCGGGGGAGTATGCGCGTGTGGCCCGTACTGAGCCGGAGAATAACATCGTCACGGTAACGCGGAAGAGCGGCGAGGAGTTGAGCTATGACCCGCGCCGGTTGCAGGGCGTGACGGTATACCGCGACACCGAGCGCACATTTGCAGAGGGTGACCGGGTGCAGGTGACCGCCCCGTATCACGAGCAAAAGCTGGCGAATCGTGAACTGGGGACGGTGGAGCAGATCGACGGTGGCGGCAACCTGAAATTGAAGATGGACTCGGGTCGTGAGGTCGAGTTCAATGCGCGGCAACATCCGCATTTGGACTACGGCTATGCGGTGACGAGCCACAGCAGCCAAGGCCAGACCGCCGACCGGGTGCTGATTCACGTTGACTCCGAACAGGCGCACGGCGAGCTGCTGAATAGCCGCATGGCGTATGTCTCCGTCTCTCGGGCGCAGTACGACGCACAGATTTACACGAACGACGCGGGAACGCTGGGCCAAGAACTGAGCCGTGATGTATCGAAGTCGGTAGCTCTTGAGGATGTGACTATTGCGAAGAGCCTTGATTCTCGGCCGGTTCAGCAGATCGTAGAACCGCTTGGATTGGGTTTGAGCCTGTAGGAGTGTTGCAATACGTCATCCTTTATAATCAACTAATGACGTTTTGAGACAAGCGATGATGACAAACAACATGATGAAGACAATGCAGTATGTCGGCAAGCACGGGATCGTCAGACCCCGCGATCTTGAAGCGCTTGGAATCCCGCGCGAATATCTTCTTCGTCTATACCGGCGAGGCAAACTCAGCCGAACTGGTCGCGGCGTCTACACTCTACCCGACGCGGCCATTACCGAGAGGCATTCCTATGCTGAGGTGACGAAGCGAGTTCCGGGAGCTGTTCTGTGCCTTCTAACGGCGCTCGCTTTCCACGAGATCACGACTCAGAACCCATCGTCCATATGGATTGCCCTGGGGAAGGGCGCTAGAACGCCCGCGCTGGAGTCTCCTTCGCTAAGGATTGCTCGGCTGTCCGGGCCATCCCTCACAGAAGGCATTGAGACCCATCGTGTCGAGGGCGTTTCCGTCCGTGTTTACTCCGCTGCAAAGACCGTCGCGGACTGCTTTAAGTTTCGTAACAAGATCGGTCTCGACATCGCAATCGAGGCTCTAAGAGATTGCCTTTCGCAGAGAAAGGCGAGCATCAATGACATCTACCGCTACGCTAAGATTTGCCGCGTCAGCAATGTCATTCGCCCATACATGGAGGCCCTATGACGCGAGAACCCAACAAGAATCCGGCGGCATCCATCCGAGCCAAGCTCCTCTCCCTCTCCCGCGAGAAGGGCGAAGATTATCAGAGAGTGCTCGGCAGGTTTGCCATTGAAAGATTCCTCTATCGGCTGGGTATTTCGACCTATAGAGATCGCTTTGTGCTCAAAGGCGCAACGCTCTTTACTCTGTGGACCGGGGAAACCCATCGACCGACGAAGGACTTGGATTTGCTTGGCTGGGGCTCGTCTGCCATCGCTGACGTAGAACAGGTCTTCCGTGACATCTGCGAAATCTCGGAGGACGACGGCATTGTCTTTGATAGTCAATCTGTCGAAGGGACGACGATCAAAGAGAATGACGAGTACAACGGTGTTCACGTAAGGTTCCGTGCTCAACTCGCTGGGGCGCAGATGAGTTTGCAGGTCGACATCGGATTTGGCGATGCAGTCTTCCCCGAGCCTGAGCTGGCGACGTTCCCTGTACTCCTGCCAATGTCAGCGCCCATTATTCGCGCCTACCCACGGGAGGCGTCGATTGCGGAAAAGTTGCACGCGATGGTTCAACTCGACATCCGAAACAGCCGAATGAAGGACTTCTACGACATCTGGTTCATGGCGAACACCTGGACATTCACGTTGGAATCCTTGCGGAATGCAATCGCGTTGTCCTTCCAGCGGCGCGGTTCGGCGATGCCGAATGGCGTCCCGTTCGCGCTGACAGACGAGTTCTTGACCGATGCCCAGAAATTGCAGTTATGGAAAGCTTTTGCGGGACGCCTGAACGCTGGTGATAAAGCCCTTACTCTAGCCGAAGTGGGGGCCGTGCTCCGCGCTTTCCTTGTGCCGTGTCTTTCATCCAAGAGCGATATCGCTCAAGTGTGGACGCCAGCCGTCGGCTGGCACGAGTCCGAGAGCTAATCCCAGCTTCACATCAAGCCGCTGACGCGGCATACCCTCCGCTCCGGCGTCTGTAAAGGCTCTGCGCTGCGCTTGGACCGCTGGCGCGGCGCTTCGCGGCCTTGACAGACGCTCCGCTGCGGGTGATTTCCAATTATGAGAAGAATGTATTCTTCTCATGTGTCCAAGACACATGCCGGGATGCTCCGACTTGACCGCCAGGAGAATGACGGGGCGGAGATGGATTTCTGGGAACTGAGCTTCCCGAAAGGCGTTGAAGTCGCGATAGAGCTGCTGCTCTTAGGTGCCCCCTTAAGTCGAACATTGACGATCTTGTTGGTGGATAAGTGCAACATACTTTGTGCAACCGATGTAGAATTGACTCCTATCAGCACATCTGAAGACTGCATCCGGTACAGAGATTCATGACCATGTATTCCAGCGTAATTAGTGGTGATGACTGGCAGAAGTTTGTCATGAGGTTGCTCTATGTGCGACACGGTAGCGACCTCGTGGAGGTGCCCGATCAACACAAAGGAGATCACGGGATCGAGGCCTTTACTACTGATGGGTGTGTCTATCAGTGCTACGCCCCGGAGGGGGATGTCGGTCCTGCAATTCTCGCTGACCGGCACAAGACGAAGATCTCCGCAGACATTCTAAAGTTTAAGAGCAATCAATCCGAGCTGAAGAAGCTCTTCGGCAGCACGAAGATTTCACGTTGGCTTCTTGTTGTTCCTGACCATTGCAGCTCTGACGTGGTAGCTCATTGCGAGAAGAAAGCGCAGGAACTAAGGGAATTAGACCCAGTGCCGTCCTACCTCGCAGAAGATTTCAAAGTCATCACCATCAACGGCTATGAGTTCTTCTCCCTTCAGATTTCGCAGATTGAGAAGAACGGAGGCTTCCTCTTGGAAGCCGATGTTTTACCCCTTGAGCCGGAACAAGTATCAATTTTCGAGACCACCGCGAACGAAGAGTGGCTCGCAAACTTGGATCGAAAACTGCTTTCTTTGCCGAGGCTTCCAGAGGGTCCCGCTAGAGCGGCATTCCGAGAACGGCTTTTGCGCTATTACCTCGAAGGCAGCAATGCTCTGACCTATTACGATCAGCGTTTTCCTCTCATTTCGGAGCGAGTGCGTTCCCTCAAGGAAGCGGAGTCACGCTCTCTGGAAATCGAAAGCGTGTTGAAGAGCCTCACAATTACGAAAACGCGGGAGGAATTTAGGCAAAAGATGAGCGAAGGCATACCATCCCTGGGAACCGTCACCGCTGACATTCTCTGCTGGGCGGCAACGGTCGAGTGGCTGATGCTTTGCCCGCTGGACCCGACCGGATAATATGGACGATCCCTTCGATATCTCATTTTCCTTCTCGCGGAAGCCTGTGCCCATTCCCGCTCTTCTACGTCCCGAGCTGAGAATAGCGCTGATACTGCTTTGTCTGTCGCGATGCTGGGGCGAACGCGCAACAAGAAGGCACCTCCATGTGCTGAATTGGGCCGTTAGGACACCTGAGGCGCAGCTTGCTTTTACGAATGTAATAGCCGGAAATCTACGGCCTGATGCCGCAATCGTTCGGTTCGATCCGATCATGGATCGCGCGCTCCAATATGCTGAGGGTGAAAAGCTCGTCCTTACCGCTGGTGAAGTTGTGCATCTTCAGACAAAGGGCAGTGCATTCCTCAAGCGTCTGCAACAGGATAAGGACTGCCTAGCTCAGGAGAAAGCCTTCATGTCAGAGTTCACTAAGAAATTCACAAAAGACCAACTAGATTCTTTCATCCCGAGTGGTGCTGCATGAGCCTTAAGCTGAGACAAATTGAGATTCGTATCACAACCCTCCAAGGCATCTTCGGTGTACGCGTCCGTTTGGATGACGATGGGCTTATCGTAATTCGTGCTGACAACACGAGTGGAAAGTCCACACTGGTTCAGGGACTCATCTACGGGTTAGGTTTAGAGGCGATGTTGACAGCGAATCAACAGGCTCTTCCTCTGCAGTACGCGATCACGGAGAAATTTCTCTACGAAGGGAAAGAGGTTCGCGTCAGTGAATCAGAAGTGCTCATCGAGATGCAGAACTCGAACGGAGAGATCATAACGACGCAACGACCGATCATCAGCAACACGAAGAAAAAGCATTTGATCACGGTTTGGAATGGGCCCGCCCTTACAGAACCTGAAAATCTATACGACAAGTCTGACTACTTCGTGCGGATTGAAGGTGCAGCACAGCGCGAGATGGGTTTTCATACATTCTTTGCTAAATACTTGGGCTGGACTTTACCTGAAGTTTCCCGCTTCGATGGTTCAGAGACCATCCTCTATCTCGAATGTATTTTTCCTCTGTTTGTGATCGAACAGAAGCATGGCTGGTCCGGAATCCAGTCACGTCTACCGACACACTTTGGCATTAGGGAGATGGGTAAGCGGTCAATCGAGTTCGTCCTCAAGCTTGACTCTTATGCCATTGCACAGAAAAGACAACAAATTCGCGAGGACCTAACCAGGCTGAACGCAAAGTGGGAGCGGAGCGTTCGAGACTTTGACGCCAAGGTTGGCGCTCTTGGTTCCGTAGTCCGTGGTCTGCCTATCGCTCCTCGTGCTGCTTGGCCCGGAAAGTCAATGACAGATGTGCTCATCTTCAGAGACAACGAGTGGGTGAGTCTCGGTGTTGCAGAGGAAAAGGACCGCGAGAAGCTTGCCGCGTTATTCGCGGAGGAAATACCGAGCACGAGTGCCGATGCGCCTCGCATCACTGCCCTGTTGCGCGACGCGCAACGCGAGCTTGTGACGTTGGAGGTGCTGGCTGCGCGCTCTATTCGTGACAACTCTGTTGAAGAAGAGCAGAACGTTGAGTTACGACAGCGCCTTGCGAGTCTCCAAGCAGACCGTCAGTCATATCTAGACCTCAGGCGCCTCCACTCCATCGGCGCCGATCTCGCACTCGAAGTTGCCTCTAAGCATTGCCCTACGTGTGACCAATCTATTGAGGACGTGCTTCTTCCTCAAGGGGCGTTAACAGCGCCTATGGCCCTCGAGGAGAATTTGCGGTTTATCAGCGGACAGATCACCACTTTTCAGACCATGCTCCAAGACTCCGAGCGTGTGCTTGAAAATCGGAGTCGGTCCGTCACGGCAATTAACAGCAAACTTCAGGAACTCAGGACGACCATTCGATCCTACCGTGACGCTTTGATCTCATCTCAAAACTCTGCATCAGCCGGCGCTGTAAGAGAGCGGTTAGTTGTAGAGGGGCGCTTGCAGACTATCCAAACGCTCAAGAATATGTTGAACGAGACTTTGGCTGAGTTGACCTTGTTTTCTGAGCAATACGGCAACCTGCAAAGCGCATTGGAAGCGTTGAAAGAGGATAGATCCGTAGAAGATGAGGCAAAGCTTTCCGCACTCCAAGCGTCGTTCCTATCGCAGTTGGACCAGTATGGGTTTAGCAGCATTACCCCAACCTCCGCTCTTCAAATCTCACGAGAGACGTTTAGACCAACCTACGAGGCCTTTGACCTCGGCTTTAATTTATCCGCGAGCGACATGATTCGGACTATCTGGTCGTATCTAAACGGCCTGATGGAGGTCGCAAGAACGCAAGACACAAATCATCTCGGTCTCCTTGTGTTGGATGAACCGCGTCAGCAGCAGGCGAATAAGGTTAGCTTTTCAGCGTTCGCGTTGAGGGCTTCCCTGGCGAACAAGTGGCATCAGCAGATGATTTTTCTCACAAGCGAAGATCAGGAAACCCTCGAACGGATGATGAAAGATGTACCTCATCAGATGGTCAATTTCGAGGGAAAATTGATTCAGCCGCTTCAAGTTGATCGCATGATCTGACAAGGGTTCTTCAATGATAGGTGTGACCGTTGGAATGTCGCAGGCACTGGGAGAACGATTCGGCGATCGACCTCCGAGGAAGTGCCAGACTTCTAAAGTTTCCGTCTATGTTCGAGGCGGAGCTAATGGTTTGAAAACTGTGCCCAAACTGTGCCCAAACATCCTGAATAACCCCTCACAGAACCGCATGGAGCCGCATCGGCGAGTCCGCTAAGTCACTGTAAACACTGTGTTTTCAATATGTAAGAAGTAGAGGATAGGGACTCAAAATCCGTCGACCCTTGCGGTCATGGGGGTTCGACCCCCCCTCCCGGCACCAAAGATTCCAGAAGCTTCTACGCTGAACGGCCACTCTGAGCAGAGTGGCCGTTTTCATTCGTGAGCCAATCATTTTTATTGCGTGACTGTCTTTATAGCGTGATCGTGCCTTCCAGATAAAACACGCACTCCCCCTGCAATTGCACTCGCTCGTTTTCCAATGTGCAGAGTATCTTGCCTCCCCGCCGCGAGGCTTGCCAGGCGCGAATCTGCGTTTTGCCCAGCTTCGCCGCCCAGTACGGTGCAAGCACACAGTGCGCCGAACCTGTCACCGGGTCCTCAGGCACGCCTAACGCTGGCACAAATACGCGGCTCACGCAGTCGTGTCCCTGATCGCCGCGTGCCGTCACGATGACTCCATGCGGATGCAATGCCTTGAGTTGTTCCATGTTCGGGGTGAGTGCGCGTACGGTTGCAGCGTCCTTCAATTCAGCCAATAAAAAGGAACTTTGCCAAACCTCTAGCGGATCCGCGCCCAACGCCTCCGCCAATCCTGCTGGTTTCGCTGCAGGCTTTGGCGTGAGTGCCGGAAAATCCATGACATACCCAGTGCCCTGTTTTTTCACTGTAAGAATTCCACTGGCGGTATGAAAACGCACCGAGGTTCGTGCTGGCGCAAGTCGCTCGAGAACCACGGCCGCACTCGCCAACGTCGCATGACCACACAGCGAGACCTCAGCCCCCGGAGTGAACCAGCGCAACTGATAGTCGTCACCCTGCTCGACGAGGAATGCCGTTTCCGAGAGATTGTTCTCGGCAGCGATATCGCGCAGAGTGTCGTCAGAAAAGTATTCGTTCAGCAGTACGATGGCGGCAGGATTGCCGTGAAAGAGTTTTTCCGTAAAGGCATCGACTTGGAAGAGAGGCAGTCTCATGCAGCGATGATAAATGAGATCACAAACGCCAACAGGCTCCATCCGAAGATGGAGCCTGTTGGTATAAATTAATGCCGGCGATGACCTAATCTCCCACACAGTCGCCCGTGCAGTACCATCGGCCCAGCGAAGCTTAACTACCGTGTTCGAGATGGGAACGGGTGATCCTTCGCGGTATGCTCACCGGCAAACTTGATGAGCGCCTGGCGGTTGTTTCTCCGCAGCTTGTCGTCACGTCCGAGCGAGCCAGTTTAGTTATCTGGAAAGCCTGGGAAGACGAAATGCAACCTAGCGCCACAAAATTTGCACAGTCTTAAGACTGAAATGATAACGAGATTGAAATGGTGTTGAAACAAGGCTTTTAGAAGAGGCTTTGCGCGGCAATCTGCGCAGAGTTAATTCTATGGAAAAGCCGAACGGGCGATTAGTACTGGTAAGCTACATGCATTGCTGCACTTCAACCTCCAGCCTATCAAACAGATGGTCTTTCTGTGCCCTTCAGGGAGATCTCATCTTAGAGCGTGCTTCCCGCTTATATGCATTCAGCGGTTATCACAACCGAACTTCGCTACCCAGCCGTGCCATTGGCATGACAACTGGAACACAAGAGGTTCGTCCATCCCGGTCCTCTCGTACTAAGGACAGCCCTCTTCAAATCTCCTACGCCCACAGCAGATAGGGACCAAACTG